>ERZ1645185.44-NODE-44-length-55687-cov-5.682431_pt1 | contig 55687 bp, 46 predicted proteins | sample MGYA00575351_ERZ1645185 | MGnify/ENA primary metagenome ERZ1645185 (study PRJEB40838, sample SAMN11284767) | freshwater sediment metagenome | isolation source: river sediment | host: Sediment | place: India: Jana village, Kanpur | collected 2015-12-17 ... | reverse complement strand
GGAGAGAGGGACTGGGGATGCGGGGGGGAGGTCTGGATGCGGGGGGAGGGAGGCTGCTTGGGGGAGGGGGCTGACTGCCCACTCCCTGAGTAACGGGCGACGAACCAAAAGGTTCAGCCGTCACGTAGGCCGTCACAGATTTGCGGAACCCCGGGACCGAGGGCAACCCTTCGGGCCGGCCCGCGTGACTCATCAGACGCAACGGTATGGCCACCGACCCCCTCACCATCCGCCGCGCCATCAATGGCGACGAGGCGGCGCTGCGCGCCCTCTGGGTGGAGCATGCGCCGCGCATCGACGCCGTCGTGCGCCGGCTGGTCGGCGACCCCGACCAGGCCGCGGACATCGCGCAGGAGGTCTGGATCCAGATCTTCCGCGCGCTGCCCACGTGGCGGGGCGACTCGCAGTTCTCCACCTGGGCGCACCGCATCGCGGTCAACCGCACGCTCAACGCCCTGCGCGGGGTCCGGCGGCTCGCAAAGCTCGAGACGGTGATGGAGGACGACACCGTCGCGGTGGACGACGACTACGACCGCAGCTTCCTCGCGCAGAGCATCGACGAGGCGGTCCAGCGGCTCTCCCCCGGCGCGCGCGCGGTGTTCGTGCTGCACGACGTCGAGGGCTACACCCACGAGGAGATCGCCGCGGAGCTGGGCATCACCTCGGGGGGCAGCAAATCCCAACTGTTCAAGGCGCGCGCGAAGCTCCGCCGGCTGCTCGCGCATCTCGTGGACGTCTCCTCGCCGGCGAAGGACCCTGCTGATGTCGCATCTCTCGACTGACCGACTCGCCGCGATCGCGGACGACACGCCCACCGCGGACGAGGCCACGCACCTCGCCGGCTGCTGGGACTGCCGCGCCGAGGTGGCCGCCTACCGGCGCCTGGCGCGGATGAGCGCGATGGCGCCCGTGCCCATGGAACCGCTCACCGCCTGGTCGCGGCTCGCGCCGCAGCTGCGCGCCGAGGGGATCCTCGTCGACGCGCAGCGGCTGGGCACGCCCGCCGATGCCACCGCCGTCGTCGCGCCGCGCGTGACCGGCGGCGGCGCCGCGGCCACGCCCGTCATCCCGCTCGCCGACCGCCGCCCGCGCCTGCAGGCCTGGGCGATGCGCGCCGCCGCCGGCCTCGCGCTCGTGCTCGGCGGCGCCGCGCTCGGGCGCGTCACCGCGCCCTCCGGCCCCGGGGCGCAGGAGCTCGCGGCCGGCGCCGCGCCCGTCGCGTCGCCCGCCGCCTTCCAGACCGCCGACGACGCGATCCGCGTCCTCTCCGCCGCGCAGCAGCAGTACCAGGACGCGGCCGCCTTCCTCGCCGCGCAGGACACGATGTCGCGCTTCATCGGGATGAATGAGGATTCGTACCAGTCGCGCCTCGCCGCGCTCGACGAGATCGCCGCCGCCACGCGCGCGGCACTCTACCGCGCGCCGCAGGACCCGATGCTCAACCAGTACTACCTCACCACGCTCGGCGCGCGCGAGGCGACGCTGCGGCAGATCGGCGCGACGCTGCCGGGCTCGCGCCGGCTGGAGCGCTACTGATGCGCACGTCCCGACCGACGAGCGCCGTGACGCCGCGCGCGTCGCGCCGCCTGCGCCTGCCGCTGCTCGCACTCCTCGCGATGGGCGCCGCACCGCTCGCGCCGCTCGCGGCGCAGCAACAGGTGCGCGTGATGCAGCGCGCGCCCGCGGGCAACGCCCGCGCCGACTCGATGATCGCGCGCATCTACAACTCCGACGTCGCCGAGGTGAAGCGGATGGTCACCGCCTGGCGCGCGCGCGAGGAGCAGCTGGTGAAGGAGCTGCGCGCCTCCGGCGACGCGGACGTGGCGACGCGCCGCCGCCTGGAGGACGAGCTCGCGCTGCACGTGCGCGACGGCTTCGCGATGATGAGCGCCATCGAGGCGCGCTGCGTCGATGGCGGCTCCGGCGACCTGCCCGCGGGCTACCTCGGCCTCAACCTCGAGACCAAGGGCCGCGTGGTGAACAACGTCATCGAGGAGGCGGCGACGGAGGTGACGTCGGTCGAGCCGGGCTCGCCGGCGGAGCGCGCCGGCCTGCAGCGGCACGACAAGCTGCTGCGCATCGGCGGCCTCGAACCCGAACGGCTCGGCGAGGTGGGCGCGCTGCTCGTCCCGGGGCGCACCATCGTCGTGCGCGCCGAGCGCGGCGGCGTGGCGCGCGACTTCTCGCTGACCGTCACGCGGCGGCCGGAGGGCTTCGGCGAATCGTGCGGCGAGCTCGAGAGCGCGCTGATGCCGATCCGCGTGCCCGGCGCGGCGCGCATCGTCGTGCGCGAGATGGACGGCCAGCGGCGCGTCACGGTCGACGCGCGTGAACTGCCGCCGCGCCCCGCGGCCCCCGAGGGCGAGATGCGCATCTTCACGTTCAATCGCGCGAGCCACGGCTTCTTCGGCGGGGCGGAGTTCCGCGACCTCGACGCCGACTGGCGCGAGGTGCTCGGCGTGAAGCAGGGCGTCATCGTGAACGCCGTGGCGAGCGGCAGCCCGATGGCGTCGGCCGGCCTCAAGAGCGGTGACGTCGTGACGGCGGTCGGCCGCTCGCCGGTGGCGTCGCCGGGGGCGCTCGTGCAGCTGCTCGGCAGCCAGGCAGGCGACGCGGTGACGCTGAGCGTCGTGCGCGGCAAGAAGGAGCGGACGGTCACGGTGCGCTTCACGCCGCGCTGAGCGGCGGGAACTCGCGGCCCGCCCGGCGCGTCAGGGAAGCCGCACGCGCCCCGGCGGCAGCAGGTAGACGAGGCGGACCGTGGCACGGTCCGCCTCGCTCAATTCGGTGACGCGCACCGTCTCCGCCATCACGTGGCGTGGGTCCGCGGTGTGGTCGAGACCGAGCAGGTGGCCGACCTCGTGCCGCGCGATCGCGCGCACCGACGCGAGGTCGAGCGGCGTCCCGTCGGGCTGCGCGCGCGCGAGCTCGATCGACGCGGCCGTGATCCACCCGTGCTGGTCGTGCACCCAGCGCGTGCGGCCCGTGGTGCGGCTCTCGTAGCGCGCCACCCAGGTGACGTGCACCTCGGCGCGCGCCGAGTCGTCGACGAACTCGAAGCCCACGGGGATGCCCGTCTCCGTCCAGGGATCGAACGCCTCCTGCACGGCGCGCGGGAAGGCGCGCTCGTCCGCCTCGAGCGGCGCCGACTGGATCCAGACGCGCAGCGGATCGCGCGCGCGGTCGGGCCAGCGGTAGTTGACCGAGTCGCGCGCGGCGAAGAGCTCGTCGATGTAGGTGCCGCTGCCGTGCGTGGCGAGCGCGAGGCGCGCGGCCTCGGGGTCGCGCACGGGGGCCGGGTTCGTCGACGGGCGCTCGACGATCACCGCCTCGAGGTCCTCGGCGGCGCGCAGGACCGAGTCGGCGAAGGCGGAGTCGGCGGCGGCGCGGTCGGACGCCCCGGCCGCCGCGCGCGACGGGTCGGGTGCGGCGCAGCCGGCGAGCAGCGCGCTGACGACGAGGGCCAGGGACGCCGGGAGGGCGGTCGGACGGCGCGTGATGGGCACGAGGCGAACATAGCGCATCGGTGGTTCGGCCGTGTCGATCGGTCGGGTCGAGTCGATGGACGTGTCGCGCAAGTCAATGTCCGTGAATGATTTGTGGGGCGTTGCAGGGCGGGACGTTAATTACGCTTGAATTACTCGGGATTATCGCCTATCGTACGTTCGTTCTCGTTGAAACTCATTCTCATTTACCGAAATGCGCTCCCTTTCTCTCACCGCCGCCACCCTCCTCCTCGCCGCCGCCGCCCCGCAGCTCGGCGCGCAGGACGCCCCGCTGCCGCCCAGTGCCATCGGCACGATCGTCATCGCCCACGGTGGCGACTCGCTCTGGAACGCCGGCGTGATCGAGGCCGCGCGCCACGCGAAGACCGGCGGCCCGGTCGAGGTGAGCTTCCTGATGGGTCCCGCCGCCAAGGCGGCGCGCTTCCAGAACGCCGTGGCGAAGCTCGAGGCGCAGGGCGCGCGCGAGATCGTCGTCGTGCCGCTCCTCGTCTCGAGCCACAGCGGCCACTACGACCAGCTGCGCTGGCTCGCCGGCGAGGAGATCGCGCTCGACGAGCAGATGCAGCACCACCTCCACATGTCGGGGATCGAGCGGCCGGTGACGCGCACGCCGATCCGCCTCGCCAAGGCGCTCGACGGCTCGCGCGAGCTCGCCGTGATCCTCGCCGACCGGGCGCGCGCGCTCGTCGCGGCGCAGGGCGACCAGCCGGCCGCGCGCGCGCTGCTCATCGTGGGCCACGGCCCCAACTCCGCCGAGGACTATGCGGCGTGGATGGGGCACCTGCGCGGCGTGGCCGACAGCGTGCGCGCCTGGACGGGCTTCCGCGACGTGCGCGTGGAGCTCGTGCGCGACGACGCGCCGGCGGCCGTGCGCGCCGAGGCGGTGACGCGCACGCGCGAGCTCATCGCGCTGCAGCGCGCCGCGACGGGCAAGGACGTGATCGTGGTGCCGGTGCTCGTGTCGAAGGGCGCAGTGAGCCGCGACAAGCTGCCGGCCGACATCAAGGGGACGCCGTCGGTCTACTCCGGCGAGCCGCTGCTGCCGCACGCGGCGATGGCGCGGTGGATCGAGGGGCGCGCCGCGCCGCGCTGACGCGCTGAGCCGCCGCCGTCCTACGGCCGCGCGGCGTCGAGGAACGCCAGCGCGGCCGTGAAGCTCGGCTGCGGGTTCTCGAAGAACGGCATGTGCCCCGCGTCGGGCACGACCACCACGCGCGCATCCGGGATGAGGGCGGCCGAGCGATGCGCCTCCTCGACGGGGAGCGCATCCTCGGCGCCGTGCACGAGCAGCACCGGCGCCTGCACCGCCTCGTAGCGCGCGCGCCAGTCGAAGCCCTCGCGGCGCAGGCGCGCCGCCACCGCGGCCCCCGTCGGGCTGATCGCGAGCGGCGGCTCGAAGGTCCGCATCTCCTGGTCGTGGAACCAGGCCGCATACATGGTGCGGCTGTACTCGGCGTGCCGCTCCGGGTCCGGCTCGTGCAGCGCGAGCGGGTCGAGCAGCGCGAGGAGCGCGCGCGCCTCGGTGGCGCCGCGGCGCTCGAGGTGCGCCAGCGCGCTCGCGTGCAGGCGGTCGAGCCAGCCGCTCGTCGCGCCGACGGCATCGAACGTCACCACGCGGCGCGTGCCCGCGGGATCCTCGGCCGCGGCGAGCAGCGCGAGGCCGCCGCCCCACGAGTGCCCCACGAGGTCCCACTGCGCGATGCCGAGCGCCTCGCGCAGCGCGACGATGTCGTGCACGTCGTGCTCCACGCGCGCGGCGCGCAGGCCCGGCGGGGCGGGGGTCTGCCCGCGGCCGCGCTGGTCGTAGAGGAACACCTGCCGCCCGGCCGCGAAGGGCGCGAAGGCCGGCCAGAGCAGGTCGTGCCCGTAGATCATGCCGCCATTGATGGCGAGCATCGGCGTCGCGCCGTGGACGGGCGGCGACGCCCAGACGGCGAAGTCGAGGCCGCGCGCGCGCACGGCGCGCCGCTCGAGCGGCGGGGTGCGCGGGCGCGCCTTGCGCCACGCCATGAAGCGGGCCTTCGCCGAAGTGCCGGGGTCGGTCACGGCCGAAAGCTAGCGGCGGCCGGGGGGCCGGGGGACCGCGCCGCGCGCGCTTAACCGGGCCCTAAGCGGGGGCCTAAGCGGGGTGGTTGAGCTTCCCTCGCGTCCGACGGCGGAAGGCTCGCCTGCCCGGATCCCCACACTCGCCGGACCCGACGCCATGCAGACCCAGATGACCCTCACCCTCGCCTCGCTCGTCGTCGCGCTCGCGCTCGTGCTGAGCGTGCAGGACGACGCGCCGGCCGCGCGCCGTGACGACGCGACCCGAGAGCCGTGACCGCCCCGTTCCCCCGACTTCGCCCACTTCGCCAGGACCTTCCCATGACCTTCCGTTCCGTGCTCCGTAGGCCCCGCGCGCTGGCAGCGATGCTGCTGGTGGCGCTGGCGGCCTGCTCGTCCGACCCGTTCGCGCCCGTCGCGGTGTCGTACGTCGAGCTCTCCCCCGCCGCGGCGGACGTCGAGATCGGCGCCACGGTGCAGCTGCAGGCGATCCCGCGCGCCTCGGACACCCGCGCGCTCGACGACCGCATCGTCACCTTCACCTCGCTGACGCCCGCGGTCGCCAGCGTCACCGCGCAGGGCCTCGTCACCACCCTGAGCGTCGGCGCCGCGCGGCTGCAGGCGAGCGTGGACGGCGTGGTCGCCGAGGCGACGGTGCTCGTGCGCGCCCTCGCCGCGAACGGCCTCGAGCTGGACGTGACGGACGTGGCGCTGCCGGTCGGGCAGGAGCGCCGCATCCGCGGCACGCTCGTCGACGTGACCGGCGCGCCGATCGAGACCCCCGCGACGCTGGAGTGGGTGACGGAGGACCCGTACGTGGCGACGATCGACGCGACGGGGCTGCTCCGCGCCGTGGGCGAGGGCACGACGCGCGTGGTCGCGACCTCGGGCCCGTTCACCGCGAACGTCACCGTGGAGGTCCGCGGCGTCTTCGTCGCCGACATCATCTACGAGGCGCACGACGCGACGAGCAGCTTCCCGTTCCTCTTCGCGCTCGACCCGGCGGCGACCGCGGTCCCGGCGACGAAGCTCATCGCCTTCGCCGGCACGCGGCACGCCGCGCCGTCGCCCGACGGCTCGCGCATCGCCTTCACCTGCGACGTCGCCATCTGCGTCGCCAACCGCGACGGCACCGGCATCACCGTGCTCACCGACGGCGACCTCTCGTACGAGGACTCGCCGACGTGGAGCCCGGACGGCCAGCGGATCGCGTTCCGCCGCTGGGCGCAGGGTGGCAGCGCCGAGCAGGTGGAGCAGACCGACATCTGGGTGATGAACGCCGACGGCTCCGCGCCGGTGAACATCACGAACGACGCCGCGAGCCAGGGCGAGCCGGCCTGGTCGCCGATGCGCGGCGACGGCGGCACGCGCATCGCGTACCGCGAGGCGGCGCTCGTCGAGGGCTACGTGACGCATCGCCTGTACACGATGCGCCCCGACGGCACCGACCGGCGCGCGGAGACGGCGGCGGGGCTCGCCAGCGCGACCGAGCCGGCGTGGACGCCCGATGGCGCGCAGCTCGTGTTCGTGCAGCACGGCGGCGAGGTGACGGGCGACCTGTGGGTCCTCACGGTCGGCGCGCAGGACGCGCGCCCGCTGATGCCCTCGCCGCTCGCCGGTGAGCAGCGCAGTCCCGCGATCTCGCCCGACGGCCGCTACGTCCTCTTCACGTCGGCGCACGAGCCCGTGCCGGGCGGGGGCACGCACCGCCAGCTGTACACCGTGCGCATCAACGGCACGGGGCTGCTGCTCCGCACGTCGGACCCGGCCGACAAGTCGCACCCGGCCTGGCGGCTGCGTCCCTGACGCGCCGCGCGCCGCATCGCCGCACGCACCGCACCTCGCATCGCCCGACCCCACCGATCCGTTCATCCCTTTCCAAAATAGGTATCCCATGTCGCTCCGCACGTTGTTCCGCACCGTCGCCCTCGCCGTCGCCCTCGGGGCGGCGGCTTGCGACGACCCCACGTCGCCCGCCGTCGTCGCCGACATCGAGATCTCCCCGATGCCGCAGACGCTCGCCCTCGGCGAGACCGTGCAGCTCACGGCCCGTCCCGTCACCGCGGGCGGCCGGCTGGTGAACGGCCGCACCGTCACCTGGGAGTCGAGTGACGTCACGCGCGCCACCGTCGACGCCAACGGCCTCGTGCGCGCGCTGGCCGAGGGCGAGGTGACGCTCACGGCGGAGACGGAGGAGGTGAGCGTCGGCTTCATCCTCGAGGTGACCGGCGCGCCCGCGGCGTCGCTCAACGTCGACATCGGCGCGGTGGACTATTCCGAAGGCCGGCAGTTCACGGTCACCGCGACGCTGCGGGACGCCGAGGGCACCGTGCTCGAGGACCGCACGGTCGAGTGGCGCACCAACGACGCCACGATCGCGTCGGTCGACCAGTCGGGGAACGTGATCACCACGGGCGAGGGCCTCGCGCTGGTGAGCGTGCACCACGGCGAGCTCGCGGACACCGTGCGCGTGACCGTGCGCGCGGCGTTCGGCGGCGACCTGCTGCTGGACGAACGCAGCACGCTCACGGGCCGTCCGGGCATCGCGTACCTCGAGCCGACCGCCCACGCCACGGCTCCGACCGCGCTGCTGCCCGAGGATGCGTGGGGCGCGAGCGCCTCGCCGGACGGGACGCGCATCGCCTACGCGTGCGACGCCGCCGCGCCGGCGATCTGCGTCGCGGACCGCGACGGAAGCGACGTGCGCGTGCTCACCGCGGGCGACGCGTTCCGCGAGGCGCAGCCGGCCTGGAGCCGCGACGGCCTGCGCATCGCGTTCACGCGCTGGGCGGCGGATGCCGCGCCGGGCGCCGCGACGCCCACCGACATCTGGGTGATGGACGCCGACGGCACCGACCAGGTGAACCTGACGGCGGACGCGCTCTCGCAGTCCTCGCCGACCTGGTCGCCGGTGCTCGCCGACGGCAGCGTGCGCATCGCGTTCGACGAGCAGGCCGTGGACGGCGATCCGCCGATGTCGCGCCTCGCGTCGATCCGCGCGGACGGCACCGACCGACTGTTCGAGCTGCCCACGGGCGAGTACCTCGACCGGCAGCCGAGCTGGTCGCCGGATGGCACGTCGATCGCGTTCGTGCGCACGGGGCTCGGCCTGATCGGCGACCTGTACGTGATCGACCGCGCGACGCGCACGGCGCGCGCCGCGACGGTCGCGACGCTCGCCGGCGTGCAGCAGCAGCCGGCCTGGTCGCCCAACGGCCGCTACCTCGCGTTCGTCTCGGCGCACCAGCCCGAGTTCAACCCGGACGGCAGCCAGGTCTTCCGCCCGCAGGTGTACACGGTGCGCGCCGACGGGCGCTCCGTGCGGCGCCGCACGGCGGGCACCGCGCCCAAGGACGCGCCGGCCTGGATCGTCCGTCCGTGACGGGATCCCTCCCGGACGCCGCGCGCGCCGTGCCGGCGCGCGCGGCCCTCACGGTCGGCGCGGTGCACACCGAGTACCTGCGGTTCGGCCACGGCGCCCCGCTGCTGGTGCTCGACCCGCGGATCGCCGCCGACCTCGAGGCGGGCACCGTGCCGGCGGTGCTGCGCGGGATGCGGCTCATCGTGCCCGTGCGCACCACGATCGAGGCGCTCGCGACGCCCGCGGCGGACGGCCACGTGCCGTTCGACCGCTGGCTGCGCGGGATGATCGACGGGCTGGGCCTGCACGAGCTCACCGTGCTCGTCGCGCCGGCGCTCGAACCCGACCTGCGCCGCTTCGCGGCCGCGCATCCGGGCGAGATCGTCGCGGTGCTGCCCGCGCCCCGTTGACATCCTCGCGCGGGGGCGAGATGATGGCCTCCACCTTGCCAGCCACCGCGCTCGCCTCCGCCCCGCCCCTGCCGGCCCCGCTCACGGGCTTCATCGGCCGCGAGCAGGAGCTGGCGGAGGTGCGCCGGCTCGCGGGCGCGTCGCGCGTGCTCACCCTCACGGGAGCGGGCGGCAGCGGCAAGACGCGGCTCGCGCTCGCGCTGGCGCAGGCGCTGGCGGCGGAGCGCCAGGCGGTCGCGTGGGTCGAGCTCGCGCCGCTCGCCGACGCGGCCGCGCTCGCCACGCACGTCGCGCTCACGCTCGGCATCCGCTCGGAGGGCGCGGCCTCGCCGGAGCAGGCGCTCATCGCGCAGGTCGGCGGGGCCGACGCCACGCTGGTGCTCGACAACTGCGAGCACGTGGTCGACGAGTGCGCGCGGCTCATCAGCGCGCTCGTGGCGGCCTGTCCGCGGCTGCGCGTGGTCGCGACCAGCCGCGAGGCGCTCGGCGTCGCCGGCGAGCGCAGCTGGCTCGTGCCGCCGCTCGCGGTGCCCGCCGCCGACGAGGCGCTCGAGGCGCTCGCCGGCCGCGCCGCCGTGCAGCTGTTCGTCGAGCGCGCGCAGGACGCGTCGCGCACCTTCGCCCTCACGTCGGATAACGCCGAGGCGGTGGCCCGCATCTGCCGCCGCCTCGACGGCCTGCCGCTCGCGATCGAGCTCGCGGCCGCGCGCGTCGCCGTGCTCACGCCGGCGCAGATCGCGGCGCGCCTCGACGACCGCTTCACGCTGCTCACGTCGGGCGCGCGCGCCGCGTCGCCGCGGCAGCGCACGCTGCGCGGCGCGATGGACTGGAGCTACGAGCTGCTGGACGCGCGCGAGCGCCTGCTGCTCGAGCGGCTCGCCGCCTTCGCGGGCCCGTTCACGCTCGAGGCGGCCGAGGCGGTGTGCGGCGGCGGCGACGTGCCCACCGAGGCCGTGCTCGAGACGCTCGCCGCGCTGGCGACCAAGTCGCTCGTCGCGATGCAGGAGGAGGGCGGCCACGCGCGCTACCGCCTGCTCGAGACGGTGCGCGAGTACGCGAAGGAGCGGCGCCGCGCGCGCGGCGCCGCCGATGACGACCCCGTGGAGGCGCGGCACGCGCGCCACTTCCTCGCCCTCGCGCAGGCGGCCGAGCCGGCGCTGGTGATGGGGCGTCCCGCGGAGATGCAGGCGATGGACCTCGCGCACGACGACCTGCTCGCGGCGCTCGCGTGGAGCGCCGAGCGGCGCGAGGGGACGCGCATCGGCCTCCCGATGGTGTGGGCGCTGCTGTGGTACTGGTTCCACCGCCAGCTGTGGCGCGAGGGATTCGTGCAGGCCGAGCGCGCGCTCGCCACGGCCGACGACCCGCCGCCGGCACTGCGCGCCGCGGCGCTGCACGGGATGGGCCTGTACGGGATGTACGCCCGCGACCCGCGCACCGGGGAACGGCTCGCCGAGGCGCAGCGCCTGTGGCGCGAGGCCGGGGTGGAACGGTGGCAGGCGTTCACGCGCCTCGTGGAGACCGTGGCCGCGAGCCTCCGCAAGGACGTCGCGACCGCGACCGCGTACGCCGAGGAGATGCTCGCGATCGCGCAGCGGCAGCCGGACCCGTGGGACGCCGCGCTCGCGAAGGCGCATGGACTGGTGCCGGTGCTCGTCTGGCAGGGCCGCTGGGCGGACGCCTCGCGCCTGCTCGACGAGGCGCTCGCGACCTATCGCGCGCAGTCGTACGACATCGGCATCGCGTACGCGCTCGACTCGCAGGCCTTCGTCTCGCTGCAGCTCGGCGACGTGCCGCGCGCGGTGCGCCTCGCGGCGCAGTCGCTGCGGCACGACCCGGCCACGGAGAACCGCTGGCTCGCCGGCCGCAGCCTGCGCGTGCTCGGCGCTGTCGCCGAGCGGCGCGGCGACCCGGCGCGCGCGCTGCGCCTCTTCGGCGCCGCCGACGCGATGTACGAGGCGATCGGCGCGGCCTCGCTCACGGCGGAGCGGCAGGCGGTGAACGCGATCCCGCAGCGCCTGCGCGACACGCTCCCCGAATCGGTGTTCACCGAGGCGTGGGAGGCCGGGCGCGCGATGTCGTATCGCGAGGCGATCGCCTATGCGCTCGAGGAGGCGGACCGCGAGCCGCCGTCGGCGCCCGAGCCCGCGGCGTCCCCGGCGCGCGCCGCGTCGAGCGGCGCGTCGATGGCGAGCACGAAGGCTGGCGCGACGGCAGCGCACGCGGGCGAGGCGCCGGAGGTGAACGCACACTCCGCGCTCGAGATCCGCGCCCTCGGTCGCCTGGAGATCCTCCGCGACGGCGTGCCGATGCCGCCCGAGGCGTGGCCGTATGCGAAGCCGCGCGAGCTGCTGCTCTACCTCGCCGTGCATCCCGAGGGGCGCACGCGCGAGCAGGTGGGGCTCGACTTCTGGCCCGAGATCTCGGCCGCGCAGGTGAAGAACAACTTCCACGTCACGCTGCATCACCTGCGGCGCGCGCTCGGCGAGCGGGTCGCGATCCGTTACGAGCGCGGACGGTACCGGATCGAGGTCGAGGCGGGGCTGGCGTTCGATGCGGTGCGCTTCGAGGCCGAGGTGACCGCGGCGCTCAAGCGGCTGAAGAAGGACGCCGCCGACGCGGAGGCCGGTCGCGCGCTCGCCGCGGCGCTCGCCCGGCATCGCGGGCCCTTCCTCGAGGAGGAACAGGCCGGCGACTGGCACCTCGAGTTGCGCGACCGGCTCGCGCGCCTGCACGACGACGCGCGCGAGGCGCTCGCGGCGCACCACGAAGCGCGAGGCGACCACGCGGCCGCCGCCGAGGCGTACCGCGCGATGCTGGCGGCCGACCCGGTGCACGACGAGGCGGCGCGCGGCCTGATGCTGGCGCTCGAACGGGCGGGGGAGCATGGTGCGGCCATCAAGGCCTACGAGCGGTTCGCGCAGGCGCACCGCCGCGAGCTGCAGGCCGAGCCCGGCCCGGCGATGCGCGCGCTCGCCGAACGGATCCGGAAGGGGATGGCGTCCTAATCGGGTCCTTAATCGCCCGTGGGCAGCTTGCAGGCGAACCCATGTGACGGAGCGATCGATGCTGGCCCGACTGAGTCCCCTGCTGTTCCTGCTCACCGCCGCCTGCGCCACCACCGGCGCCACCTATGGCAGCGGCGTGGGCGACACCTATCTCGCGCATGCGCCCTGGTACGCCGGCGCACGCACCGCCCCGCTGCCGACCGGCGCGCGCGTCGGCGTGCTGCCCGTGCTGCAGCAGGCCGGCGCGGCGCAGCCCGCGATGTTCGACCCGTTCGGCGGCGCGGCCTCACCGACCGCGCAGCTGCTCGCCGAGATGAACGCCTACCTCGATTCGCTGGTGGTCGCGGGAGGCGCCACGCCGGTGCGGCTCGTCGACGGCGCGCGCGCGAGCGCCGTCGCGCCCGCGAGCCTTGGCGTGCCCCCCGACGTGCGCTTCGGCTGCATCACCGAGCTCGACCTGCCGGACGAGGAGTGCGCCGACCGCGGCGACGGCGCGCTGGGCCGCGACGATCGCGAGCGGATGAAGCTCGCGGTCGGCCGTCCCTCGGCGGCGTGGGTGACCTGGGCGACGGAGACGATGCAGGCGCAGGGCGCGACGCACGCGCTCGTGCTCACGCTCGAGGTCGGCCAGTACCTCACGCGACAGACGGGCCTGCGCGGCGCGAAGTCGGTGGAGCTTGGCACGGGCCACGCGGCCTGGCTGCCGTGGCTCACGTCGCTCGAGACACCGGTGCAGGTGCTGCAGGTGACCGGCGTGCTCGTCGACCGCACCGGCCGCGCGGTGCGGATCGGCGCGGAGGGGCTGATGGCCAAGCGGACGTCGTTGCTGGCGAGCTCGGCCGGGCTGCAGGCGCTCCTGACGCCCGAGGACCTGGAGGCGATCCGCACGCGGGTGCGGGAGGATCTGCCTGGCCGCCCGCTCGTCTGGAAGGAGGCGATGCGCCAGCTGGCGCATCGGCTGACGATGCCGGGATCGCCGACCGCGACGACGACGTCCGCGCGGTGACGCGGGCGCGCCGTCGGCGCGGCGGCAGCGGCAAGGAGGCCCGTCCCGGAGTCCGGGGCGGGCCTCTTGACATAGGGGAGGGGGGTATCTAGACTTATACCCCTGGAGGGTATCCAATCCTCCCCGGCCATTGCGGCCGGTGACTCAAGGAGCAGACGATGACGCAGCAGACGATGGAGATCGGCGGGATGACGTGCGGCGGATGCATGGGCCGCGTGAAGCAGGCGCTCACCGCGCTGCCGGGGGTGACGGTCGACGCGATGCGCGTCGGGCAGGCGACGGTGACGTTCGACGAGTCCGCGACGAGCGCGGACGCGATCCAGCGGGCGATCGAGGGCGCGGGCTACGCGGTCCTCGCGACGAAGTAGGAGGGGACGATGACCGGGATCGAATGGAGCGTCGTCGCGGGCACGGCCGGGGCGATCGCGCTGGTGAACTGGTGGTTCTTCGCGGCGGGACGGACGGTCGCGGCCGCGGTCCCGGCGATGCCCGCGGCCGCGCCGGGCGGCGCCACGGCGGTCCCGGAGGTGGTGATCGTCGTCGATGGCGGCTACGCGCCGAACACGGTGCGGGCGAAGGCCGGGCAGCCGCTCCGGCTGGTGTTCGACCGCCGCGACGACTCGAGCTGCTCCGAGGAGGTGGTGATCCCCGCGCTCGGCGTGCGCACCTACCTGCCGACCGGCGAACGCACGGCGGTCACGGTGACGCCGACCGAGGCGGGGCGGATCCCCTTCACCTGCGGAATGGGGATGCTGCGCGGCACCATCCTCGTCGACGCCTGATACCTTGAGGAACGACCCATGACGACGAGCACTCCCGTGGCGCCTGCTTCGCCCGGGTCCGGCCCCACCGGCCCCATCACCGCCCGCATCCCCGTGACGGGGATGACGTGCGCCGCCTGCTCGGCGCGCGTGCAGCGCGCGCTGCAGAAGCAGCCCGGCGTGCAGGACGCGACGGTGAACCTGATGATGGGGAACGCCACCATCACGTACGATCCCGCGGCCGTGAGCGCCGAGGCGCTGGTGACGGCGATCCGCGACACCGGCTACGGCGCCGAGATCCCGGCGCAGGAGCGGAGCGCGTTCGAGGAGCAGGAGGCGCGCGACGCCGCGACGGCCGAGGAGTTCAAGGAGCTGCGGCTGAAGGCGATCGTGAGCGGCGTCATCGGCGCGGGCGCGATGGCGGCGATGCCCTGGATGCACCACTACCCGTGGGCCTCGTGGCTGCTGCTCGTGCTGACCTCGCTGGTGATGGTCACGGCGGGGCGGCACTTCTACGTGCGGGCCTGGCGGGCGTTCACGCACCACTCGGCCGACATGAACACGCTCATCGCGGTCGGCACCGGGGCGGCGTACGTCTACTCGGTGATCGCGACCGTGGCGCCGGCGTTCTTCACGTCGCGGGGCGTGCCGGCGGACGTCTACTACGAGGCCGTGATCCTCATCATCGCGTTCATCCTCACGGGGAACGCGTTCGAGGCGCGCGCCAAGCGCAACACGGCGGTGGCGCTGCGCGCGCTGGTGCACCTGCAGCCGCGGACGGCGCGCGTGGTGCGCGGCAGCGCGGAGCGCGAGGTGGCGATCGAGCACGTGGTGGCCGGCGACGTGGTGGTCGTGCGCCCCGGGGAGCGGATCCCCGTGGACGGCACGGTCGTGCTCGGCGAGAGCGCGGTGGACGAGAGCATGCTCACCGGCGAGTCGCTCCCGGTGGCGAAGAAGCTGGGCGACCGCGTGATCGGCGGCACGATCAACGGGACCGGCGCGTTCCGGCTCGCGGCGACGACGCTCGGGGCCGACTCGGTGCTCGCGCAGATCGTCAAGCTGATGCGCGACGCGCAGGGCTCGCGTGCGCCGATCCAGGCGCTGGCCGACCGCATCTCGGCGATCTTCGTGCCGGTGGTGATCTCGCTCGCGCTCGCGACCTTCGCCGCCTGGTTCGTGCTGGCCGGCGAGGCGCCGGCGGTGCGCGGCTTCGCGGCCGCGGTGGCGGTGCTGATCATCGCCTGCCCCTGCGCGATGGGGCTCGCCGTGCCGACCGCGGTGATGGTGGCGACGGGCAAGGGGGCCGAGCTCGGCGTGCTGATCAAGGGCGGCGAGGCGCTGCAGCGCGCCGGCGAGATCCGCACGGTGGTGCTCGACAAGACGGGCACGGTGACCGAGGGCAGGCCGACGGTGACCGACCTCGTGCTCGCGCCCGCGGCGGCGCGCGACGAGACGGCGCTGCTCACGCTGGTGGCGTCGCTCGAGCACAGCTCCGAGCATCCGCTCGCCTCGGCGATCGTGAAGGACGCCCTCGCGCGCGGGCTCGCGCTGGCGCCGGTGGAGGCGTTCGAGTCGGTGACGGGACGCGGCGCGGTGGGCGTGGTCGACGGGACGGCGCTCGCCGTGGGCAACGCGGCGCTGATGGCCGACTACGCGATCGACGTGACGCCGCTCGCGGCGGACGCCGAGCGGCTCGCGGGCCAGGGGCGCACGGCGATGTACGTCGCCGTGGACGGGGCGCTGGCCGGGCTCATCGCGGTGGCGGACCCGATCAAGGCGACGTCGCGCGAGGCGATCGCGCGGCTGCACGCGATGGGGCTCGAGGTCGTGATGCTCACGGGCGACCACGAGCGCACGGCGCAGGCGATCGCGCGCGAGGCGGGCGTGGACCGCGTGGTCGCGGGCGTGCTCCCCGACGGCAAGGTGGCGGAGATCAAGCGGCTGCAGGCCGAGGGGAAGGTCGTCGCGATGGTAGGCGACGGCATCAACGACGCGCCGGCGCTGGCGCAGGCCGACGTGGGGATGGCGATCGGCACCGGGACCGACGTGGCCGTGGAGGCGGGGGACGTGGTGCTGATGCGCGGCGACCTGCACACCGCGGCCCAGGCGATCCTGCTCTCGCGGCGCACGATGCGGACGATGAAGGAGAACCTCTTCTGGGCCTTCATCTACAACGTGATCGGCATCCCGGTGGCGGCGGGCGTCCTGTATCCGGCGTTCGGCCTGATGCTGAGTCCCGTGCTCGCGAGCGCGGCGATGGCCTTCAGCTCCGTCAGCGTGGTAGGGAACTCCCTCCGGCTCCGGCGAGCGAAGCTCGCCTGAGCCGCGACCGTCCCGCGTAAGGAAATCACTTACTCTCTGGGGCGATTGCCCTGATGGACTCGCAGGTCGGGCACGCCCAGCATTGACCGGACACCTCCATGCGCCGTCTCCTTCGTTCCCTCGCCGTGTTCGCCACCGCCTTCGGCCTCGCGCTTGCGATGCTGGGCGCGGCGGGGGTCGCGTGCCCGGAGCAGGCGATGACGCAGGTGACGGAGGCCGCGGCGGCGCACGACTGCGACGGCGGTTCCACTCCGGCGCCACCGGCGCGGCACCACGACTGCACGATGCTCGCCGCGTCCTGTGCGCCGGCGATTCTCGCGGAGGTGGTGCGCACGTCCGCCGCCGCCCCCGTCACGGCGACCGTGCTCCCGCGCGCGCATGACGACGCGCAGCCCGACGACGCGGACCGCGGTCCGACACCACCCCCTCCGCGCGCCTGACCTTCGATTGACGCCGCGTCCCGTCCGGTGACGCGACCGCGGCGCTCCTGCGCGCCGGCGCCCGCCATCCCGGCGGGCCGCCATCGTCCCGATCGAGGCAGGTCCCATGTCCGTTCCGTCCGTCACCGCGCGGCTCCTCGCCTGCGCGCTCCCCGTGCTCCTGGCGCCGGCGGCGCGCGCGCAGGAGGCCACGCCCGTCGATTCGCTCTCGCTCGCGACCGTCTACGCGATGGTCGATCGGGCAAGCCCGCGTGTGCGCGTCGCCGAGGCGGCGGAGCGCGCGGCGATCGCCCGCATCGCGCCCGCGTCGCGTCCGCCCGACCCGAGCCTCCAACTCGGCCTGATGAACTACCTGCTGCCGGACCTCGGGGCGGACCCGGTGCTCGGTATGCGCCAGGTGCAGGTGATGCAGATGGTGCCGCTGCCGGGGAAGCTCGCGGCGATGACGGCGGCGGCACGGGGGCGCGCCACGGCGGCGGGGGCTCGCGCGGACGAGGTGCGCCTCGAGGCGCGCGCAGCGGCGGCGATGGCCTTCCTCGAGCGGTGGGGCGCGGAGCGGCAGGCGGCGCTCGCGGAGGAGACGCGGCGCCTGCTCGAGGATGCCGCGGGTGTCGCGACGGCGATGTACAAGGTGGGCGACGGACGGCAGGCGGACGTGCTGCGCGCGCAGGTGGAGGTGGCGCGGATGGAGGAGATGGCGGTGCGGATGCGCGCGATGTCCGCGACGGCGCTCGCGCGTCTCGCCGCCGTGGTGGACACGCCCTCAGTCGTGGTCGCGGCGGCGCCGCGCGTGCCGCTCCCCCCCGACTCACTGCCGGCGCCCGAGGCGCTCGCGGCGCAGGCCGTGCTCGCGCGACCGATGCTCCGCGCGGGCACGGCGGAGGTGGAGGCGGCCGAGGCACAGGCGCGGCTCGCCGATCGCGAGCGCTGGCCCGATCCGCAGGTGGGCGTGCAGTACGCCACGCGTGGCACGCCGATGGGCGTGGAGCGCATGGGCAGCCTCATGGTGGGGGCGACGATCCCGCTCTGGGCGCGCGCGCGACAGCACCGCATGCGCGAGGAGGCGGGCGCGATGCGCACGATGGCCGAGGCGGACGTCGCGGCGATGCGCGCGGAGACGCGCGGGCGCGTCGCGGAGGCGCACACCGCGATCGCGAGCAGCCGACGCCTCGTCGCGCTCTACCGGTCCGCGGTGCTTCCGCAGGCGGAGGCGGCGGCGCAGTCGGCGCTCGCGGCGTATCGCGCGGGCGCGGTGGACTTCATGACCGTCGTCGAGAACCGCATGACGGTGAACACGTACCGGCAGCAGCTCGTGGCCCTCGAGGTCACGGAGCTCGCCGCCTGGGTCGAACTCGAGATGCTGCTGGCGCGGCCGCTGCTCGCGCCGGCGGGGGGACGCTGAGATGACCGCACTGAACGAGACGGGCGCGCCGGGCCGCTCCTTCCGGATCGCCGCCCTGGTGGCGACGCCGCTCCTCGCCCTCGCCGCCGCCTGGTGGTTCACGCGCCCGCCCGTGACCGCGCCCGAACCGGCGGCGGGCGGGCATGACCACGCGGCGATGGCGGCGGGCGGTGACGCCGCCTCGACCGTGACGCTCTCCGCCGACCAGGCGGCGCGCATCGGCGTGACGTACGCGGAGGCGACGCGCGGGCCGCTCGCGACGGAAGTGCGCACCGTCGGCGAGGTGGTGGTGGACGAGACGCGCGTGCACACCGTGGCGCTGCGCGTCGACGGCTGGGTGGAGTCGCTCGCGGTGGACCGCACCGGGCAGGCGGTCGCCGCCGGGGCGCCGCTGCTCACGCTCTACTCGCCGATGGTGGTGAGCGCGCAGGAGGAGCTGCTCCTCGCGCGCCGCCTCGCGGCGGAGGTGCGCGGCGACGCGCGCGCGCAGGCCGAGGCGGACGAACTCGTGCGGGCCGCGCGGCGGCGCCTCGCGTGGTGGGAGGTGCCCGAGGAAGCGATCGCCGCGCTCGAGCGCACGGGCGAGGCGCAGCGCACCTTCGCCCCGCGCGCTCCGGTGGGCGGCATCGTGCTCGAGAAGGCGGTGACGGCGGGACAACGCGTGATGGCGGGTGACGCGTTGTACCGCCTCGCCGACCTCACCACCGTCTGGGTGGAGGGCGAGGTCTTCGAGCGCGACCTGCGCGACGTGGCGCTGGGGCAGGCGGCGACGGCGCACTTCGACGCGCTGCCGGGCGCCGCGGTAGGCGGGCGCGTGACGTTCGTGTCGCCGGTGCTCGCGGCGGAGACGCGCACGGCGCGTGTGCGCGTGTCGCTCCCGAACCCCGGGCTCCGTCTGAAGCCGGGGATGTTCGCCACGCTGCTACTCGCGGGCCCGGACCGCGGGCCGGTGGTGTCGGTGCCGCGCTCGGCGGTCCTCGCGACGGGGGAGCGGACGCTGGTGTTCGTCCGGCGCGCGGATGGCGCGCTCGTGCCGCGGGAGGTCGTGGTGGGGCGCAGCACCGACGCGCGGACGGAGATCGTGCGCGGGCTGGAGGCGGGCGAGGTCGTCGTCGCGTCCGCGACGTTCCTGGTGGACGCGGAGTCGAACCTCGGGACGGCGCTCGGCGGCATGGGCGACATGCCCGGCATGGAGGTGACGACGCCTCCCGAGCGGCGCTGACCATGCTGCGCCGCCTCATCGCCTGGTCGGTGCGCAACCCGGCCCTCGTGCTCGTCGTCGCCGTCGCGCTCGCGGCCGGCGGCCTCCTCGCCGTCCGCGCGACGCCGCTCGACGCGCTGCCCGACCTCTCGGACACGCAGGTCATCGTGCAGGCCGACTACGCGGAGCAGGCGCCGCGGATCGTCGAGGACCAGGTCACGTACCCGATCGCGTCGGAGCTGCTGAAGGTGCCGGGCGCGCGCACGGTGCGCGGCTACTCGTACTTCGGCGTGTCGTTCGTGTACGTGATCTTCGAGGACGGCACCGACCTCTACTGGGCGCGCAGCCGCGTGCTGGAGACGCTGAGCGGCCTGCGGTCGCGGCTCCCGGCGACGGTGGCGCCCACGCTCGGCCCCGATGCGACGGGCCTCGGCTGGGTGTACCAGTACGCCCTCGAGGACACGACGGGGCGCCTCGACCTCGCGCAGCTGCGCGCGGTGCAGGACTGGTACCTGCGCTATGCGCTCACCGCGGTCGAGGGCGTGGCGGAGGTGGCGAGCGTCGGGGGGTTCGAGAAGCAGTACCAGGTCGACCTCGACCCCGCGCGCCTGCTCGCGTACGGCGTCACCGTGCCGCAGGTGATCGCGGCGGTGCAGGCGGCCAACGCCGACGTGGGTGCGATGGTGATGGAGCTGACCGAGCGGGAGTACATGGTGCGCGGCCTCGGCTACCTGCAGGGGATCGGCGACCTCGAGGAGGTCGTGGTGACGGCCACCGCAGCGGGCACGCCGGTGCGCGTGGCGGACGTGGGGCGCGTGAGCGTGGGCCCGGCCGCGCGGCGCGGCATCGCCGACCTGGACGGGCGTGGCGACGCCGTGGGCGGCATCGTGGTGATGCGCTCCGGCGGCCATGCGCTCGAGACGATCCGCGCGGTGCAGGCGCGGCTCGAGGCGCTCCGCCCCGGGCTCCCGCCCGGCGTCGTGGTGCGTCCCGTGTACGACCGCAGCGACCTGATCGCGCGCGCGGTCGGGACGCTGCGCGACACGCTGGCCGAGGAGTTCGTGATCGTCGCGCTGGTGAGCGTGCTCTTCCTGCTGCACGCGCGCTCGGCGCTCGTGGCGGTGGTGACGCTGCCGCTCGCCGTGCTCGCGGCATTCATCGCGCTGCGCGCGCTCGGCGTGCGGGCCGACATCATGTCGCTGGGCGGGATCGCGATCGCCATCGGCGAGATGGTGGACGCCGCGATCGTGATGGTCGAGAACATGCACAAGCACCTCGAGCGGCGGATCCCGCCCGGCGCGGCCTCGATCGACACGGCGACGCTCACGGCGGAGGAGCGCCGCGCGATCGTGCTGGCGTCGGCGTCCGAGGTGGGACCATCGCTCTTCTTCTCGCTGCTCATCATCACGGTGTCGTTCATCCCGGTCTTCACGCTCGAGGGCCAGGCCGGCCGCCTCTTCACGCCGCTCGCGCTCACCAAGACGTTCGCGATGGGCGCCGCGAGCGTGCTGAGCCTGGTGCTCGTCCCGGTGCTGATGGGATGGTTCGTGCGCGGCCGCATCCGGCGCGAGTCGGCCAACCCGCTGAGCCGCGGGATGATCCGGCTCTACCGGCCGGTGCTCGCCTGGGTGCAGCGCCACCGCTGGCCGGTGCTCGCGGCGTCGGCCGCCGCGCTCATCCTCACGTGGGTGCCGTTCCAGCGGACGGGAAGCGAGTTCATGCCGCCGCTCGAGGAAGGGACGATCCTCTTCATGCCGACGACGCTGCCGGGCGTGAGCGTCGCCCGCGCGCGCGAGCTGCTGCGGCAGCAGGATGCCATCCTCCGCGGCTTCCCCGAGGTCGCGAGCGTCTGGGGCAAGGCGGGCCGCGCGGAGACGGCGACGGACCCGGCGGGGCTCGACATGGCCGAGACGACGATCATGCTGAAGCCGAAGGCGGAGTGGCGCGCCGGGATGACGTACGACCGGCTCATCGCGGCGATGGACGCCGCGGTCCGCCTGCCCGGCGTGAGCAACGCCTGGACGATGCCGATCCAGGGGCGCATCGACATGCTCGCGACCGGCATCCGCACGCCGGTGGGGATCAAGCTGTTCGGGCCGGACCTCGCGGAGCTCGAGCGGATCGGCGCCGAGATCGAGGGGCACCTGCTGATGGTCCCCGGCACGCGGAGCGCCTTCGCCGAGCGGGCGCGCTCGGGGCAGTACCTCGACATCCGGATCGACCGCGCGGCCGCGGCGCGGCACGGCGTGAACGTGGGCGACATCCAGACGGTCATCGCGACCGCGATCGGCGGGATGACCATCACCGAGACCGTCGAGGGGCGCGAGCGGTACGGGGTGCGCGTCCGGTACCCGCAGGAGCTGCGCGACACGCCCGAGCGGCTCGCGGCGGTGCTCGTGCCGGTGGCGCACGGCGGTGCCGCGCGGGCCGGCGCGCCGCCGATGGCGGGCGGGATGGGTGCGCTGGCGGCCGGCAGCGCGCGCACGGCGCAGGTGCCGCTCGGCCAGCTCGCGACGATCGAGCCGCGCGTCGGTCCGATGGTCGTGCGCACCGAGGATGCGCAGCCGACCGCCTGGATCTACGTCGATCCCGGCGACCGCGACGTGGGCTCGTACGTCGAGGAGGCGCGGCGCATGGTCGCGTCGGCGGTGACGCTGCCGCCGGGCTACACGATGACGTGGAGCGGCCAGTTCGAGCACATGGAACGCGCGCGCGCGCGCCTGCGCCTCGTCGTGCCCGCGACGCTCGCGCTCGTGCTGCTCCTGCTCTACCTCAACTTCCGGTCGGTCGGCGACTCGCTGATCGTCATGCTCTCGATCCCCTTCACGCTCATCGGCGGGGTCTGGCTCCTCTGGGCGCTCGACTACGCCTGGTCGGTGGCCGTGACGATCGGCTTCCTCGCGCTCGCGGGCGTGGCGGCGGAGACCGGCGTGGTGATGCTCGTGTACCTCGAGCAGGCGTGGGCGGCGCGGAAGGCGGCCGGCCGCGCGACGCGCGAGGCGCTGCACGAGGCGGTGATGGAAGGGGCCGTCGAGCGCGTGCGCCCGAAGATGATGACCGTCGCGTCCACCATGATCGGCCTGCTGCCGATCCTCTGGGGCACGGGCGCCGGCGCGAGCGTCATGAAGCGCATCGCGGTGCCGATGGTGGGCGGCATGGTGAGCAGCACGCTCCTCACGCTCCTCGTCATCCCGGCCGTCTGGTCGCTGGTGCGCGAGCGGGAACTCGCCCCGCCCGAGCCGGATTAGATTCCTCCCCATGGAACTCGGCCTCTACACCTTCGTCGAAGCCACGCCGGACAAGACCGGCGCGCTGATCACGCCCGAACAGCGACTCGCCAACCTGATGGAGGAGGTCCAGCTCGCCGACGAGGTCGGGCTCGACGTCTTCGGCATCGGGGAGCATCATCGCGCCGACTACGTGGTCTCGACGCCCGCCGTCGTGCTCGCCGCGGCGGCGGTGATGACCAGGCGCATCCGCCTCACCAGCGCGGTCACGGTGCTCAGCTCCGACGACCCGGTGCGGGTCTTCCAGGAGTACAGCACGGTCGACCTGCTCAGCCACGGCCGCGCCGAGATCATGGCGGGGCGGGGGTCGTTCATCGAGTCGTTCCCGCTGTTCGGCTACGACCTGCAGGACTACGACACGCTCTTCTCCGAGAAGCTCGACCTGCTGCTCAAGCTCCGCGCCGACGAGCGCGTGACCTGGCAGGGGCGGCACCGCGCGGCCCTCAAGGACCAGCCGGCCTTCCCGCGGCCCGTGCAGTCGCCGATCCCGGTGTGGGTGGCGGTGGGCGGCACGCCGCAGTCGGTGGTGCGCGCGGCGACGCTCGGCCTGCCGATGGCGCTCGCGATCATCGGCGGCTCGCCGGAGCGGTTCGTGCCGTTCGTCGACCTCTACCGCGAGGTGTGGGAGAAGTCGGGCCGCCGGCCCGAGGACGTGCAGGTGAGCATCAACTCGCACGGCTTCCTCGCCGACTCGGCGGGGGAGGCGGCCGAGGCGGCGTTCGGGCCGTACCTGACGCAGATGGGGAAGATCGGCCGCGAGCGCGGCTGGCCGCCCCCGACGCGCCGGCAGTTCGACGCCGAGATCTCCAAGCAGGGGGCGCTGCTCGTGGGCGACCCCGAGCGCGTGATCGACAAGATCCTCTGGGAGCACGAGCTGTTCGGGCACACGCGGATGCTCATCCAGTTCAGCGTGGGCACGATGCCGCACCGCGAGATGCTGCGCGCCATCGAGCTCTACGGCACGAAGGTCGCGCCGGCGGTGCGCAAGGCGGTCGGCGCGGCGGTCGCGGCATGAACGCGCACGCCCCGGTGGCGCCATGAGCCTCGTCCCGAAGCTCGCCACGACCCTCCGGGGCTACACGCGCGCGGACCTGCGCGCCGACCTCACCGCCGGCGTCATCGTCGGCATCGTCGCGCTGCCGCTCTCGATCGCGTTCGCCATCGCGAGCGGCGTGACGCCGGACCGCGGGCTCTGGACCGCGATCGTCGCCGGCTTCCTCATCAGCGCGCTCGGCGGCTCGCGCGTGCAGATCGGCGGGCCGACGGGCGCGTTCGTCGTCATCGTGTACGGCATCGTGCAGCAGTACGGCGTCGACGGCCTCATCGTCGCCACGCTGATGGCGGGCGCGATCCTCGTCGCGATGGGCCTGCTGCGCTTCGGCGGGGCGATCAAGTTCATCCCGCACCCGGTGATCATCGGGTTCACGAGCGGGATCGCGCTGATCATCTTCTCGTCGCAGGTGAAGGACTTCCTGGGGCTGCAGATGGGGGCGGTGCCGGCGGAGTTCGTGGAGAAGTGGGCGGCCTACGCCGAGCACATCGGCACGGCCAGCCTGCCGGCGGCAGGGGTGGCCGCGCTCGCGCTCGCCATCGTGCTGCTGTGGCCGCGCGTGACCACCAAGGTGCCGAGTCCGTTCGTGGCGCTGCTCGTGACGACGGCGCTGGTGCAGGGATTCGCGCTGCCGGTGGAGACGATCGGCAGCCGCTTCGGCGTGATCAGCGCGGCGATCCCGCAGCCGGTGCTCCCCGACCTCACGTGGGCGCAGGTGATGTCGCTGGTGGGGCCGGCCTTCACCATCGCGATCCTCGGCGGGATCGAGTCGCTGCTGTCGGCGGTGGTGGCCGACGGCATGATGGGGACGCGACACCGCTCCAACGTGGAGCTGGTGGGCCAGGGCGTGGCGAACATCGCGAGCGCGATGGTGGGCGGCATCCCGGCGACCGGGGCGCTCGCGCGCACCGCGACCAACATCAAGAGCGGCGCGCGCACGCCGGTGGCCGGCATCATGCACGCGCTCACGCTGCTGCTCATCACGCTCTTCTTCGGGCGGTGGGCGGCGCTGATCCCGATGGCGACGCTGGCGGCGATCCTCGTGGTGGTGGCCTACAACATGAGCGAGTGGCGCGTCTTCGTCGGCGAGTTCCGCGGGCCGCGCAGCGACGTCGCGGTGCTCGTGACCACGTTCCTGCTCACCGTCCTCGTGGACCTCACCGTCGCGATCGGCGTGGGGATGGTGCTCGCGAGCTTCCTCTTCATGCGGCGGATGTCGGAGGTGTCGGAGGTCACGGCCATCCGCCGCGAGGCGACCGACGAGGCCGACGCCGACGCGCCGCGCGACGCCCGCGTGGCGGCCCTGCCGAAGGACGTGCAGGTGTACGCGATCAACGGCCCGTTCTTCTTCGGCGCGGCCGACCGCTTCAAGGACGCGCTCGCCGAGGTGGGGTCGCGGCCCAAGGTGCTGGTTCTGCGCCTGCGCGACGTGCCGGTGATCGATTCCACGGGACTGCACGCGCTGCTCGACGTGGTGAAGCGGTGCCGGCGCGACGGCACGCGCCTGCTGCTCACCGAGCTGCAGCCCAACGTGCGGCGCGTGCTGGAGCGCTCGCACGTCGGGGAGCTGCTCGGCGGCGACGCGATGAGCGCCTCGCTGGACGAGGCGCTGGCGCGCGTGCGCGGCGCGGAGGACATGGCGGGCATCCACTCCACGGCCGAGCACCCGACGGGACGGCGGCAGAGCGACCGGGCGGCGCGCCGCTAGGCGACGCGCTCCGCGCCGGCGTCGCGCGCCGGCACCTGCGCCATCGCGTGCTCCGCCAGCGCCGTGATGCTGAGCGATGGATTCACGCCGGGGTTCGCCGGCATCGTCGAGCCGTCGCAGACGATCAGGTTCTCGTAGCCGAAGGCGCGCAGGCGCGCGTCCACCACGCCGCGCGAGGCGTCGGCGCCGATCACCGCGCCGCCGAGGATGTGCGCGGTGGTCGGGATGTTGGCGGTCGCCTCGAACACGCTCGAGTGCGCCGTGCCGCCGGTCCGCGCCGCGAGCCACTCGGCGATGGCGTTCGCCACCGGGATGAACGTCGGGTTGGGCTTCTCCGCGTCCTGCTCGGTGCGCAGCGACACGCCGCCCAGCCAGCCGCGGCGCGGCCGGAAGGCGATCGCGTTGTCGCTCGACTGCATCACGAGCAGCACGAGCGAGCGGCGGCTCCACCCCCGGGGCCACAGCCCCTTGAGCGCGCGCCACGGATGCCGCGCGATGGCGCGCAGCAGCTGCAGCGGCCGCGTGAGCCGCGTGCCGCGGCCGGTAAGGGGCGCGAGCAGCAGCGACATGAAGTCGCCGTGGCGCCCGTAGGTGCAGAACTCGACGTGCGTGTCGGCGTCGGGATGCACGCTCGCGCTGATCGCGACGTCGAACCAGGGCTTGGTCGCGTCGTCGGGGAGCGTGATGGCGAGGATCGACTCGCTGTTGGTGCGCACCAGCTCGCCGAGCCGGTCGCTCAGGCGCGGCAGCGCGCCCGTGACCTTGCACTTCAGCAGCAGCCGGTTGGTGCCGAGCGCCCCGCCGGCCACCACGACGCCGCGCGCGGTGAAGGTGCGCTCGTCCTTCGCGACCCACGCGCCCGGTGCCTGCGTGGTGATGCGATAGCCGTCGCGGCCGTCGGCCGCGCCGAGCGGGCGGATCTCCGTCACCGCGCGGTCGGCGATCACCGTCGCGCCGCGCCGCTCCGCGAACCACAGGTAGTTCTTGAGCAGCGTGTTCTTGGCGCCGACGCGGCACCCGACCATGCAGGCGCCGCAACGCGTGCAGCCCGTGCGCGCCGGCCCCTCGCCGCCGAAGTACGGGTCGGGCACCTCGCGGTTGGGCTCGCCGAAGAAGACGCCCACCGGCGTGCGCGTGAAGGTGTGCGCGCAGCCGAAGCGCTCGCCCACTTCCTTGAGGAGGTCCTGCCCCGCGGAGCCGTACGGGACGGTCGCGACGCCGAGCATGCGCTCGGCGGTGTCGTAGTGCGGCCGGAGGACCGTGGCCCAGTCGTCGAGGTCGCGCCACTGCGGGTTGGCGAAGAACGCCGGCTTGGCGCGGTAGAGCGTGTTGGCGTAGACCGTGCTGCCGCCGCCGACGGCGGCCCCCGAGGCGATGAAGATGTCCTTGAAGGGCGTGAGCTCGAGGATGCCGCGCAGGCCGAGGCGCGGCGCCCAGAGGAAGCGCTTCAGGTCCCAGGTGGACTCGGCGTACTCGTCGTCGGCGTAGCGGTGGCCCGCCTCGATGACGGCGACGCGATAGCCCTTCTCGCTGAGGCGCAGCGCGGCGACGCTGCCGCCGAAGCCGGAGCCGACGATGATCCAGTCGTAGTCGAAGGCGGGGGGCGTCATCGTGCCCGCAAGCTAGCCGCCGGCGGAAGGCCCGCGCGAGCGCGTGGCGGCGGGCGCCGGCTTGACAATGCGTGTTGAAACACCTAATGTCAGGCATGGCGAGCACGTCCCGACCCCCGGTCCGCATCAGCGCGCAGCAGGAGGCGTACCTGGCCATCGCCCGCACCGAGGCGATGGTGAGCGACGCGCTCGAGGCGACGCTGAAGGCGCACGGCCTGAGCCGCGCGCAGTACAACGTGCTGCGGATCCTCCGCGGCGCGGGCGGCGAGGGGCTCTGCCGCAACGAGATCCGCGACCGGCTGCTCTCGCGGATGCCGGACGTGACGCGATTGCTGGACCGGATGGAGGAGGCGGGCTGGCTGGCGCGCGAGCGCCGGGAGGACGACCGTCGGCAGGTGGGCACGCGGCTCACGGCCTCCGGCCGCGCGCTCGTGGACCGCCTCGACCCGATCATCGACGCCGAGCATCGCGCGCACTTCGCCGCGCTGTCGCCGGCGGAGCTCGACACCTTGCAGCGTCTGCTCGCGCGCGTGCGCGGCGGCGCCTGACCCGGAGGGGACCATGGGCGTGGGATCGCAGGACATCTTCGGCGGCAAGGCCGGCCCGCAGCCGGCGACGCCGGGCTCGTACGGCGAGGTGCCGTCGGCCTACCGCCTGCCCGAGGCGACGCGGCTCGGCGCCGTGGTGCTGCAGGTGGCCGACCTCGAGCGTTCGCTGCGCTTCTACGAGCACGTGCTCGGCATGCGCACCCTCACGCGCGACGGCGGCATCGCGCGCCTGTCGGCGCAGGCCAGCGACCGCGTGCTGCTCGAGCTGCGCGAGTGGCCGGGCGCGCGTCCCGTCGCCGGCCGCGGGCGCCTTGGCCTCTTCCACTTCGCGATCCTGCTGCCCGACCGGCCCGCGCTCGCGCGCTTCGTCAAGCACCTCGGCAACATCGGCGTGCGCGCCGGCGCGGGCGACCACCTCGTGAGCGAGGCGTTCTACCTCAACGATCCCGACGGGCTCGGCATCGAGGTGTACGCCGACCGTCCGCGCGACCGGTGGATGCGCGTCGGGCGCGAGCTGATGATGGGCACCGATCCCGTCGACGTGCCGGACCTCGTCTCGGTCGCCGGGCCGCTCTCGTGGGTGGGGATGCCCAACGGCACGGTGATGGGCCACGTGCACCTGCACGTGGGGGACATCGCCAAGGCGTCGGCCTTCTACGGCGAGGCGCTCGGCTTCGACCGCATCGTGTGGAGCTACCCTGGCGCGCTCTTCTTCGGCGCGGGCGGCTATCACCATCACCTCGGCACGAATGTGTGGGCCGGTCCCGGTGCGCCGCCGGCGGGCGAGGACGAGGCGCGGCTCGTCGAGTGGACGATCGAGCTGCCCACCGCGGGCGATGTCGACCGGCTCGCGCAGCACGCGAGCGCCGTCGTGTCGACCGGCGGGTCGGTGACGCGCGACGGCGACGACGTCGTGGCGCGCGACCCATGGGGCACCGCCGTGCGCGTGCGCACCGCCCGCTGACGATGGGCGAACGCGCGCTCCCGCTGCCGTACGTGCGACGGCCGGCCTCGGTCCCGTCCGACCGGCCGCCGCTGCTCCTCCTGCTGCACGGCGTGGGCAGCAACGAGCGGTCGATGATCGGGCTGGCGCAGGCCTTCGACCCGCGCGCCGAGGTGCTCGCCGTGCGCTCGCCGATCGCGCTCGGGCCCGATGCCTATGCCTGGTTCCATGTGGAGTTCACGCCAAGCGGGCCGGTGATCGATGCCGCCGAGGCGCAGGCCGGATGGATGCTGCTCGCGCGCTTCATCGACGAGGCCGTCGCCGCGTTCGGCGCGGACCCGTCGCGCGTGTACGTCGGCGGCTTCAGCCAGGGCGGCATCATGTCGCTCGCGGGCCTGCTGGCGCATCCGGCGCGCATCGCCGGCGCGCTCGTGATGAGCGGGCGCCTGCTCCCCGAGGTGCTGCCGCACGCCGCGCCGGTCGAGGCGCTGCGCGGCAAGCCGCTGCTGGTCCTGCACGGGGTGGACGACGCCAAGCTCGGCATCCACTTCGCGCGGCAGGCGCGGGAGCGGCTCGCCCCGTTCGCGCTCGCCCTCGAGTACCACGAGCTGCCGATGGGGCATGAGGTGCGCGCCGAGGCCGTGGGCCTGGCGGCCCGGTGGCTGCGGGCCAGGCTCGACGGGGCCGCCGCCCGCTGAGCCCCGGCCCGGGACGGCGATCGGACCGATGAGCCGATCCGCCCGGCATTCCCGCCTCTCAAGGGACCGGAGTCCGCGTCGACGCGCGTCCGTCTGGCCGAACCGCCGGCCGGCGCGCATCATCCCGGACGCCATGCACGACCCGATCCCGTCCTGATGGAGGTGGCATGCACGACGCTGGGGAGGTCACCCGGCTGCTGCACAGCGCGAGCGAGGGCGATGCGGACGCGCTCCGCACCGTCCTCGCGCTCCTGCACGACCGCCTGCGCCGCATCGCGCGGCGGCAGCTGGCCGACGAGGGGACCGGGCACACCCTCGAGACCGACGGGCTCGTGCACGAGGCGTACCTGCGGCTGGAGGCGATCGACCGCATCCAGTGGCGCGACCGCCAGCACCTGCTGGCAATGGCGGCGCGCACGATGCGGCGCGTGCTGGTGGACTACGCGGAGCAACGCCGCGCGGCCAAGCGCGGCGGCGGCGTGGTGGCCGTGCCGCTCGACATCGTGGAGGTCGCCGCGGCGCCGCTCGACGACCGCGCCGACGACCTCGCCGCGCTCGACGAGGCGTTGCAGCGGCTGGGCGCGATGAACCCGCGGCTCGCGCAGGTGGTGGAGTGCCGCTTCTTCGTGGGGCTGAGCATCGAGGAGACGGCGGAGGCGCTCGCCCTCTCGCCGGCGACGGTGAAGCGGGACTGGCTCGCGGCGCGCGCCTGGCTCAACCGGGAGCTGCGCGCGTGAGCTGGGACGAGGTCGAGGCGCTCTTCCAGCAGGCGCTCTCGCAGGGGCCCGAGCAGCGGCGCGCCTTCCTCGACGCGCACGCCGATGCGTCGGCGATCGCCGAGGTGGAGGCGCTGCTGGCCGCGCACGAAAAGCGCGGCCTGCTCGACGAACTCGTCGACGAAGTGATGACGCCGCTGCTCACGCCGCCGCGTCCCACGGCGCCGGGGATGCCGCAGCACTCGCGCTATCGCGTGCTCGAGCGGCTCGGCGGCGGCGGGATGGGCGTCGTCTACCGCGCGCGCGACGAGCGCCTCGGGCGCGACGTCGCGCTCAAGTTCCTCTCGCCGCACCTGAGCTCCGACCTCGACGCCAAGCGCCGCTTCCTCGTCGAGGCACGCGCCGCGGCGGCGATCGAGCACCCGAACATCTGCACCGTCCACGAGATCGGCGACACCGAGGACGGGCAGCTCTACATCGTGATGGCCTGCTACGAGGGCGAGACGCTCGACCGGCGCATCGCACAGGGGGCGCTCACGCTCGGCGAGGCGGTGCGCGTGGCGACGGAGGTCGCGCGCGCCCTGCAGAAGGCGCACGAGCGCGGCATCGTGCACCGCGACATCAAGCCGGCCAACGTGATGTGCACCCGCGACGGCCACGTGAAGCTGCTCGATTTCGGCATCGCCAAGCTCGCCGACGTCGCGGTGACGCAGACGGTGGGCACGGTCGGCACCGTGGCGTACATGAGCCCCGAACAGGCGGTGGGCGACGCGCTCGACCATCGCAGCGACCTCTGGTCGCTCGGCGTGGTGTTCTACGAGATGCTCGCGGCGGCGCGGCCGTTCACGGGACCGTCGGCGCTGGCGGTGGTCTCCGCGATCGCGGCCGACGATCCCGAGCCGGTGACGGCGCGCCGCCCCGACCTGCCGCCCGCCGTGGACGCGCTGCTGCGGCGCCTCCTCGCGAAGTCGCCGGACGTGCGGCCCGCCTCGGCCGAGGAGGTCATCGCGCTGCTGGCGGCGCTGCCGCCGGTGGAGGTCACCGGCCCGCACGCGACCGGGGCGCGGCCCGGCCGGGACTCCGCGCTCGCGCGCGGGGGCGAGCGGCGGCAGGTGGTCGTGGTGAAGGCCGTGATCGATGGGGTGGCCGATCTGGTCGAGCGGCTCGCGCCCGCGGAGGTGGAGCGCGTGCTCGGCCGCGTGCGCGCGGCGGCCTCGGAAGTCGCGGCCGACCTCAATGGCCTCGTCAACCAGGCCGACGCCGACGGGCTCGTGCTGCTCTTCGGCGTGCCGACGGCCCACGAGGACGATGCCGCCCGCGCGATGCGCGCGGCGCTCACGCTGCAGGCGCGCACCATCGCCATCGCGGCGACGCTCGCGCCTGCGCTCGCCGAGCGCCTGAGCCTGCGCGCTGGCGTGCACGTGGGCCCTGCGGTCGTGCAGCGCATCGCCGCGGGGGACCGCCGGCACCGGATCACCGGCGCACCGATGGACGTGGCGGCGCGCCTCGCGGACGCGGCGCCGCCGGGGGCGCTGCTCGCGAGTCCCGATCTGGTGCGCCTGGTCGCGCCGCTCGTGGAGCGCACGGACGCCGCGCCAGTCACGCTGCCGGGCCACGATGAGCCGGTGCGCCCGCAGCGCGTCACGGCGATCCGGGCCCCGCGCGCCGACGCGACGGAGATGGACGAGCGACTCACGCCGTTCGCGGGGCGGCAGCGCGAGCGCGCGACGCTGGCCGAGCATCTCGCCGCGGCCCACGCGGGTCTGGGACGCGTGACGGTGCTCGTGGGCGAGGCGGGCGCGGGGAAGAGCCGCCTGCTGCACGAGTTGCGGCAGACGGCCGTCACGGCCGGCATGCGCGTGCTCGCGGGTCGGTGCGACGCCTATGGCGGCACGACGCCGTTCCTGCCGTTCGTCGAGGCCGTGCACGACGCGCTCGGCGTCCCGCGCGTGGGGGTGACGGCGGAGCGGCACGACGCGGCCGTGGCGGGCGCGCGCGCGCTCGACGAGTCGCTGGAGGCGTCGCTCCCGCTCTTCCTCGCGCTCCTGAGCGTGCCGAGCGAGACGCACGTGCTGCCCAAGGAGCTGCGCGGTGACCTGTTCCAGGCGGCGATGCTCGAGGCGGTGGCGGCGCTCTTCACGCTGAGCGCGCGCGCGCAGCCGACGCTGCTGCTGCTGGAGGACTGGCACTGGGCCGACGAGGCGTCGCGCCGCGCCCTGCGGCAGCTCGCGGAGATCGTCCCCGCCTTCCCGCTGCACGTGGTGGTCACGTCACGGCCGGACGGACCGACGGAGTGGGGCGGGGGCGAAGCGATCACCGTCGTGCATCTCGCGCCGCTCGACGGCGCCGCCACCGGCGCGATCGCCGGCGCGGTGCTCGGCGCGGCGCGCGTGGCTCCGGCCCTCGCCGCGTGGCTGCACGAGCGCACCGGCGGCAACCCGTTCTTCCTCGAGGAGGTGTGCGAGGCGCTCCGGGAGTCGGGGGCCGTCGCGGTGCAGGACGGCGAGGCCGTCGCGGCGCGCGAGGACGCGCTCCAGGTGCCGGGCACCGTGCAGGGCGTGCTCCGCACGCGCATGGACCGGCTCGACGCCGAGTCGCACGACGCGCTGCGCGTGGCCTCGGTGATCGGGCGCGACTTCACGCGCGGCGTGCTCGAGGCGGTGGTGGAGCTGCCCGACGCCCTCGGCGCCTCGCTCGAGCGGCTCAAGCAGTCGGGGCTCGTGCAGCAGGTCGCGGTGGTCCCCGAGCCGGCGTACCGATTCAAGCACGTGCTCACGCAGGAGGTGGCGTACGACAGCCTGCTGGAGCATCAGCGCACCACGCTCCACGCCGCGGTCGGGCGCGCGATCGAGCAACGGTACGCCGCGCAGCTCGACAAGCACGTGGAGCGGCTCGCGCACCACTTCGGCCGCGCCGAGGAGTGGGAGGCCGCGGTGCGCTACGGGCTCAAGGCCGCCGACCGCGCGATGGGACTGAGCCAGAACGCGGACGTGATGAGCACGCTCGAGCGCGCGGAGGAATGGGCCCGGCGCCTCCCCGATGCGCCGCTGCGCCGCGACCTGCTCGCCGACGTGCTGCTGCGCACCGAGCGGCTCTGCGAGACGCTCGGGCAGCGCACGCGCCAGCTCGCGCTGGTGGAGTCGCTCATCGCGCTGCTCGCGCCGCACGGCCCGTCGGAGCGGCTGGCGCAGGCCTACCTGCGGCAGGGGGACGCGCTCACGCTCCTGCGGCGGTTCGAGTCGGCCGAGCGGTCGCTGATGACCGCGCGACAGATCGCCGTCGAGCGCGGCGACGGGGCGGGGGAGCGCAACGCGCTCCGCAGCCTCTCGTTCCTGCGCAACCACGAGGGACGGCACACCGAGGCGCTGGAACTGATCGAGCAGGTGCTCGACCTCTCGGAGGCGGCGGACGACCGGCGCGCCGAGCACGGCGACCTCGCGAGCGTCGCGAACATCCTGCGTGCGCTCGGGGAGCCGGCGCGCGCGCGCGACGTCCTGCAGGCGGCGATCGACCGCACCGACCACGCCGCCAACCCGTTCCGCTACGGCGCGCTGCTCAACGTGATGGCGACGCTGCACCGCGACCTGGGCGACTTCCCGGCGGCGCTCGAGTACTACCGGCGCACCGCGAACTTCGTCAGCAACACCGTCTACGCCTCGTTCTCGCTGCCGGGGATCGCCTACATCCAGCTGCAGCAGGGCGACGTGGAGACGGCCCTCGCGACCTACCGCGAGGCGGTGGAGATGAACCGCCGCGCGCGCTACGCGGACGGCACCGCCAACGCGAGCCGGTCGCTCGGCGAGGTGCTGATGGGCCTCGAGCGGTACGACGAGGCGCTGCCGCCGCTGCGCGAGGCCGCCGCGCTCTTCGCGCAGCTCGAGGACGCGACGAACGAGGCGCTGATGCGGCGCCGCATCGCGGAGGTCGAGGAGCGGCGCGGCGCGTCCGACGCCGCACGCACCGCCTGGCGGCTCGCCGCCGACCGCGCGGCCGCCGCGGGCGACCGCCCCGCGACCGCCGACGCGCTCGAGGGGATCGCGCGCGCGGAGCGGCGCCTCGACGGCCCGACCGCCGGCGCGGTCACGCTGTACGAGGAGGCGCTCGCGATCGTCACGTCGCTCGGCGACCGCAAGCGCGAGCTGGGCGCGCGCAACGCGCTCGGCATCGTGCACTGGCAGCGCGGCGCCTACGCGGAGGCCGTGCGCCAGTACGAGGCGGCCCTGCGCATCTGCCGCGAGACCGGCGACCGCGTGCACGAGGGCCTCATCCTCAACAGCCTCGGCGCCACCCTGCTCAAGCTGCGGCGCTGGGACGAGGCGCGCCTCGCGCTCGCGGACGGCGCGCGCGTCACCGAGGCGACCGGCGAGCGGCAGCTGCGCGCGCACGCGCTCGGCCTGCTCGGCGAGGCGTGCCTCGCCACCGGCCGCCTCGACGAGGCGGCGCACTGCCTGGAGGACTCGCTCGTGCTGCGGCGCGCGCTCGCGGACCGGCGCGGCGAGGGCTGGATGCTCGAGCACCTCGCGCGCGTGCGCCTCGCGCGCGGCGACGCGGCCGGCGCGCGCGAGCTCGCGCAGGCCGCGCGCGCGCTCGCCGACGCGTGCGGCGACGCCGCCCTGCAGGCGGCGCTCGACCGGCTCGCCGACGGCTGACCATCACCGACCATCACGCGATCACCCACCTCACACGCAGGAGCCCCGGATGCCCCGCTACATCATCGAACGCAACGTCGGCGCCATCACGCGCGACCAGCTCGCCGCGGCCGCCAAGTCGTCCAACGCCGTCCTCGCCGGCATGCCCGAGGTCGTCTGGGTGAAGAGCTACGTGTCGGACGCCGAGGGGAAGATCTATTGCGAGTACATCGCGCCCAACCCGGAGGCCGTGCTCGAGCACGCACGGCGCGCCGGCCTGCCGGCGGACCGCATCTCCGAGGTGGCGCTCGAGATCAGCCCCGAGATGTTCGTCTAGAGCCGCGAGCTCGCGTCGATGGCGACGGCGCGGTCGCTCGGCAGGGTGAACCGCACCGCGCCGTCGGCGGCCACGGTGATGCTCGTGCCGGCGCACGCATCACCGACGCGCCCGCCGGTGAGCAGGTCGCAATAGGTCCCCGGCGCCATCGGCGTCGTCGCGGTCACCTCGACCGCGGCGGGCTCGCGGTTGATCGCGACGAAGCCGCGGTCGCCGCGCGAGAACGCGATCGCGTCGCGGTCGTTGTCCCACCAGCCGGTGACCGGCGCGCCGGCCGCGCGGCGGCGGAAGCCCACCATCCGCAGGATGTGCGGGTCGCGGTGCTCGCAGGTCCACTGGCCCGGCGTCGCGGTGGTGAAGTCGCTCACGCAGCTCACCGGCAGCGTCCACCCCTGCGCGTCGGAGACGGGGCCCATCGACGTGCCGCCCGGGCAGTTGAAGGCGTAGCCCGAGAGCACCGACGGATGGCCGTAGGGCTGCGCGAGCATCCACACGTTCGCGAGCCGGAAGGCCGCGCCATGCTGGTAGCCGATGCCGCAGGTGCGCTGCGTGTCGTGGTTCTGCAGGTAGACCACCGCCTTGTCGCCCGGCATCAGGCCCCACGCCGACGGCGAGAACTGCGCGCCGGCCGGACCGTTGGGGTCGAGCTGCGCGAGGAACTGCCCGCCCACCTTGCGGAACTTGTCGCCGACGCCGGGGAAGGTGCTCTCGGTGATGTCGCTCGCGCCGCCGCTCGAGAAGCCGACGCCGTAGTACTGCGGCTCGCCCACGACCTCGCCGTTGCCGGCGATCACCTCGAGGAAGAGATACGGGATCGGCCGCCCCTCGCCGACGAGCGTCGTGTTGACGCGGTCGACGATCTCGTCGAGGTCCACCTGCTGGATGTGCTTCGCGGCGTCGATGCGGTAGCCCGCGACGCCCAGCCGCGCGAGCGCGATGAGATAGTCGGCGAGCCGCTGCCGCACGATCGGGCGCTCGGTCGCGAGGTCGGGCAGCGAGAAGAGCTCGCAGTCCTGCACCTGGGCGGCGTTGCCGTAGTCGAGGATGCCGCACGGCGCGTGGAAGTCGGCCGGCGTCCAGAGGCCCGGATAGCCGTACTTGGAGTAGGCGGTGCCGGCGCTCCCCGTGCCGGGGCTCGGGAAGTTGGTCATGTGGTTGATGACCGCGTCGACGTAGATCCCCACGCCCGCCGCGCGGCACCGCTGCACCATGTCAACGAACTCGGCCTCGGTGCCCGAGCGGCTGCGCGTGAGCGCGTAGCTCACCGGCTGGTAGCGCTCGCTCCAGTCGAAGCTCGGCGTGATGCTGTGCTCCTGCGGCGGCGACACCTGCACGGCGGCCACGCCGGCCGGGCCGAGCACCGTCTCGCACTCGGCCGCGATGTCGGTCCAGCGCCACTCGAACAGGTGGACGAACGTCTCGCCGGCGGCCGCGCGGCCGGTGGGGCGATAGTCGGTGGGCAACGTCGGGCGCGTGGCCGGCGGCGGGATCACCGGATCGGGCAGCGGCGTTTCCTCCGTGCAGGCCGCGAGCGCGACCGCCAGGATGACGGCGCGGCCGCTCGCGCGCAGGCGCGGGGACGAGGCGAGGGACGGGACCGGCGGCGTGGCCATGCGCGAAATCAGGGCGGCGCGCGGCGGTCGCGCTAGATTGCGGCGACGCCGCTGGACGACGAACGGGGGACGGGCACGCGTGGACGAACGGACGCAGCGCTTCATCGAGAAGATGGGCCTCCTCAGCGAGGCGGACGGGATGCCGCGCATCGCGGGGCGGGTCTTCGCACTGCTGTTCATCACCTCCGAGCCGATGTCCCTCGAAGAGATCGCCACGCGGCTCGAGGTGAGCCGGGCGAGCGTGAGCACCGATGCCCGCCGCCTGGCGCAGATGGGGCTGCTCGAGCGGGTGAGCCGCCCCGGCGACCGGCGCGATTTCTACCGCCTCGCACCCGATGGCATTCGCCACTCGCTGGAGTCGCGCATCCGCACGATGCGGCGATTCCACGACCTGCTCGACGAGGCCCGGCAGCTGGAGACGGCGGACCCGGTGGTGGAGCGTCGGCTGGCCGAGTGGGACGATGCGCACCGGCTCTTGGTGGACGTCTATATGGATGTCGTGGCGAAGCTCGGGGCGGTCGGCGGACGTAAGTAGTTTATGTGAAAGCAGTTATGCACTCTTAGTCAATTTGTACGTTCAGTCTTGACTGAACGTACTGAATCGACAAGATTGTCTGCATGCCAACCACGACCGATTCCCTCGCCCCGTCCACGCCCGACGTCGTCGAGCGCATGGGGCTCCTGTGGGAGCTCGATGGCCTGCCGCGCATCGCCGGCCGCATCATCGGCCACCTGCTCCTCCAGCCCGATCCGCAGTCCCTCCAGGCCATCGCCGATGCGCTCGGCGTGAGCAAGGCGAGCGTCTCCATGGACGCCCGACGCCTCGAACGGCTCGGCCTCGTGGAGCGCATCGGGCGGCCGGGCGATCGGCGCGACTACTACGCCATCGCCGACGACATGCTCGCCCGCGGGCTCGCGATGCGGCTCGAGAGCGTGCGGCGCCTGCACGAGGCGCTTCGCACGGCCCGCGCGATCCCCGACAACGCTCCTGCCGTCCGACGGCGTCTCGATCTCTTCGAGCGCGTGCATGCGCACGCGGTGCGCGCGATCGAGGAGCTGCTCGAACAGCTCCGCCCCGGCGCCGCCGCCGACCTCACCCTGACCACCGGTCGCCCATGACCATCACACGAATGACGGGCCGCGCGCTGTGCGTCGCGGCGCTGGCGCTCGGCGCCTCGCCGCTCCGCGCCCAGGCGCCCGCCACGCGCGCCGCCGCCGTCGCCTCCACCGACACGATCACCCTCTCCGTCGCCGACGCGCTCGCGCGCGCCGCGCGCACCGGCGAGGAGATCCGCCTCGCGCGCGCGCAGGTCTCGCTCGCCGACGCGCAGGTGCGCTCCGCGCGCAGCGCCGCGCTCCCGCAGCTCGATGGCGCGGTCTCGTACACGCGCACCTTCGCCTCGCCCTTCCAGTCGGGCGGCTTCTCGCTCCCCGACTCGCTGCGCTTCGAGCCCGACAGCCTCGCCTCGGTCGCCGACCGCCTGCGCTACCTCGAGCAGAACGCGTCCAACGCCGGCCTCGGCGGACTCGGCGCGCTCTTCGGCAGCCTGCCGCTCGGGCGCCCCAACACGTGGACGCTCGGCCTCACCGGCTCGCAGCCGCTGTACGCGGGCGGCAAGGTCGGCGCCGCGCTGCGCATCGCCACCGAGTACAAGGCGGCGGCGCAGCTCGGCCTCACGGAGCAGCAGGCCGAGATCGACCTGCAGGTGCGCACGGCCTACTACAATGCGCTGCTCGCGCAGGAGCTCGAGCAGATCGCGACCGACGCGCTCGCGCAGGCCGAGTCGTTCCTGCGGCAGGAGCGGCTGGGCCTCGAGGCGGGCACGGCCAGCGACCTCGACGTGCTGCGCGCCGAGGTGGCGCTGGAGAACCTGCGCCCGCGCCTCGTCGAGGCGCGCAACGCGGCCTCGCTCGCGACGCTCGACCTCAAGCGGCTGGTCGACCTCCCGCTCGCGCAGCCGGTGCGCCTGAGCACGCGCCTCTCGATGCCGAGCGCCGCCGAGCTCGCGCCGCCGACGTATGACCGCGCGGTGCTGCTGCGCCGCCGTGCCGCCATCCAGGCGAGCGAGCGGCAGGTGGCGATCCGCGAGCAGCAGCTGCGCATCGCCAAGGGCGGCTTCCTCCCCTCGGTGGACCTGCGATTCAGCTACGGCGGGCAGCTCTTCCCCGACCAGCCGTTCGGCCTCGGCGACACGCCCTTCCGCCGCGACGTGAGCGCGACGGTCGCCGCGCGGCTGCCGATCTTCACCGGCTTCCGCCGCCTCGCCGACGTGCAGGCCGCGCAGGTGACGCTCGACCAGGAGCGCCTGCGGCTCGCGCAGCTGCGCGAGGGCGTGCAGCTGCAGGTGGAGCAGGCGCTCGGCGAGCGGCAGCGCGCCGCCGCCGACCTCGCGGCGCGCCAGCGCACCGTGGAGCAGGCGCAGCGCGTGCACGACCTCACGGTGCTGCGCTACGAGCAGGGGCTCGCGACGCAGCTCGAGGTCTCCGACGCGCGCCTCGGCCTCTCGCAGGCGCGCACCAACCTGGCCCAGGCCATCTCGGCCTTCCATCTCGCCGACGCGGGGCTCGCCCGCGCGCTCGGCGTCCCTCCCACCGAACCCTCCGCGCCGAGCGCGCCGTGACCATGACCGACATCAACGGATCCCTTCGCATCACCCGCGCGGCCTCGTGGCGCGCGCTCGCGGCCGTCGCGGTCGCCGCGACGCTCACGGCCTGCGGCGGCGACGCCGCGCCCGACACCGCCGCCGGGGGCGAGGCCGCGCGTCCCGCGCTTGTGCTCTCCGCCGCCGACGTCGCGATCGCCGAGGCCGCGGGCGGCGCGGCGGGCATCCCGGTGAGCGGGCCGCTGCAGCCCAAGGTGCAGGTGACGCTGCGCGCGCAGGTGCCCGGCATCGTGCAGGAGCTGCGCGTCGACCGCGGCACGCGCGTGGGCCGCGGGCAGCTGCTCGCGCGCATCCGCGCCGAGGGGGTGCAGAGCCAGGCCGCGGGGGCGCAGGCCGCGGTGGCGGCGGCGCGCGCGCAGCTGGCGGTGGCGGCGCAGCGCTTCGAGGGCGCCAAGCGGCTGCACGCCGCGGGCGCGATGAGCGACGTCGACTTCCGCGCGGCCGAGGCCGCGCACCAGGCGGCGACCGCGCAGCTGGCCGCCGCGGAGGCGCAGGCGGCCGCGGCGGGCGAGGCGGCCGGCTACACGCAGGTCGCGTCGCCGATCGACGGCATCGTCAGCGACCGCAAGGTGGACGCGGGCGAGCCGGTGAACCCGGGCACCGAGCTGTTCACGGTCGTGGACTCGCGCACGCTCGAGCTCGAGGGCGGGCTCGCGGTGGAGGTGGCGAGCCGCGTGCGCGTGGGGCAGGCGGTGCGTTTCGCGCTCGACGCGTATCCGAGCGAGGCGTTCCGCGGTCGCGTGGCACGGATCGACCCGGTGGCGGACGCCGCGACGCGGCAGGTGCGCGTGTACGTCGAGCTCCCCAACGCGGCCGGCCGCATCATCGGCGGGCAGTACGCGCGCGGGACGATCGTCGAGGAGCAGGCGGGCGCGGCGGCGGTGACGGTGCCGGCGAGCGCGGTGCTCACCGCGGCGGACGGTACCCACGCGGTGCTGGTGATCGAGCAGGGGAAGGTGGTGCGTCGCGCGGTGACGGTCGGCGCGCGCGACGACGTGACGGGCCGCGTGCCGGTGCTGACGGGACTCCAGGCCGGCGCGCGCGTGATCGCGGTGCCGGGGCCGGCGCTCGTCGAGGGCACGCCGGTGGCGCTGGCCGGCGACAGCGCGACGACCGGCGGGGGGCAGTGAGATGACCGACCGCACGCGCGCCGCCGCCGGCGGCCTGAGCGGGCTCGCCATCCGGCGTCCCGTCTTCACCACGATGATGATGCTGGGCCTGATGGTCCTCGGCATCTTCGCGTACCGCAAGCTGCCGATCGACCAGTTCCCCAACGTCGACATCCCCGTCGTGACGGTGCAGACCGTCTATCCGGGGGCGAGCGCCGAGACCGTGGAGCGCGAGGTGACGCGCCGGCTCGAGGAGGCGTTCAACCCCGTGGAGGGCGTGGACCGCATCACGTCGTTCTCGCTCGAGGGCGTGTCGCAGGTGGTGGTGGAGTTCGACCTGGGCCGCGAGGCGGACGTCGCGGCGCAGGACATCCGCGCGAAGATCGACGGCATCCGCCGCGACCTGCCCGACGCGATCGAGGCGCCGACGGTGGCGAAGCTCGACCCGGGCGCGCAGGCGATCCTCTCGCTGGCGCTCTCGTCCGAGACGACGCCGCTCTCGCGGCTGACGACGCTCGCGGACGAGGAGGTGCGGCGCGCGCTCGAGAGCGTGTCGGGCGTGGGCGAGGTGCGGCTGGCCGGCGGCCTCGCGCAGGAGATCCGCGTGAACCTCGTTCCGGGCCGCCTCGAGGCGCTGGGCGTGACGGTGCCCGACGTGATGGCGGCGCTGCAGTCGCAGAACCTCGAGGTGCCGGCCGGGCGCGTGGAGCAGGGGGCCGACGAGCGCATCGTGCGCGTGACGGGGCGCATCAACGACGCGGCGCAGTTCGCCGACGTGATCGTCGCGACGCGCGGCGGGCGGCCGGTGCGGCTGCGCGAGGTGGCGCGCGTGGAGCTCGGCACCGAGGAGGAGCGCTCGATGGCGCTCGTCGACGGCAAGCGCGCGGTGGCGATCGACCTCATCAAGACCTCGGGCGCCAACACCGTCGCGGTGGCGGACGGCGTGATGGCGGCGCTCGAGACGCTGCGGCCGCAGCTGCCCGAGGGCGTCCAGCTCTCGGTGATCCGCGACAACTCGGTGCAGATCCGCGCGTCGGTGAGCGACGTGATCCACGAGCTCGTGCTCGGCGCGATCCTCACCGTCGTGATCGTGATGCTGTTCCTCAACGACTGGAAGGCGACGGCGATCACGGCGCTGGCGCTGCCGGTGTCGGTGATCTCGGCCTTCCTGCTGATGGGCGCGCTGGGCTTCACGCTCAACATGATCACGCTGATGGCGCTGTCGCTCTCGATCGGCATCCTGATCGACGACGCGATCGTGGTGGTCGAGAACATCGTGCGCCACCGCGAGATGGGGAAGGACCACTTCACGGCGGCGGGGCACGGCACGCAGGAGATCGTGCTCGCGGTGCTGGCGACGACGCTGTCGATCGTGGCGGTGTTCGTGCCGGTGGCGTTCATGCAGGGCATCATCGGCCGGTTCTTCTACCAGTTCGGCCTCACCGTCGCGTGGGCGGTGCTGGTGTCGCTGTTCGTGTCGTTCACGCTCACGCCGATGCTGAGCGCCTGGTGGGGCGTCGACCCGCACCATGCGGCGAGCGAGGGGACGACGCACGGCAACGCGCTCACGCGGGCGATCGGGCGGTTCAACGCCTGGTTCGACCGGCAGGCCTCGCGCTACCGCGTGCTGGTGACGTGGGCGCTCCGCCACCGCAAGTCGACGATGGCGATCGCGGCCGCGAGCCTCGTGGCGGCGTTCGCGCTGGTGCCGTTCATCGGCGGCGGCTTCGTGCCCGACACCGACGACTCGCAGTTCATCGTGCAGTTCGAGACGCCGGACGGGCAGAGCCTCGCGTACACGCGCGCCAAGGCCGAGCAGCTGGGGCGCGCGCTCGCCGCGCATCCCGAGGTGGACTACACCTACACGACGATCGGCGCCGGCGCGACCGGCACCGTGACGAACGGCGAGGTCTACGTGAAGCTCGTGCCGACCGCGGAGCGCGCGCGGTCGCAGCAGGAGATGATGCAGGTGGCGCGTGCCGACTTCGCCGGGCTCTACGGCGTGCAGACGACGGTGCTCGTGGCCGGCGGCGTGGGCGGGGCGCGCGCGCCGCTCGCGATCGAGGTGCGCGGCCCCGACGTGCGCGAGCTGCAGCGCATCGCCGACCTCGCGATCGCCGAGGCGCGGCAGGTGCCCGGCGTGGTGGACCTCTCGTCGTCGCTCGGGCGGCCCAAGCCGGAGTACCGCGTGGACGTCGACCGGGACGTGGCCAATCGCGTCGGGCTCGACATCGCGCAGGTGGCGGGGACGATCCGCCCGCTGATGGCGGGGCAGGTGGCGACGCGGTGGGAGGACCCCACCGGCGAGGAGCGCGACGTGGTGGTGCAGGTGGCGCCGGAGTACCGCGCGTCGCTCGCCGACGTGGGGCGCATCCCGCTGCCGACGCGCGAGAAGGTGGACGGCCGCGCGCGCACGGTGCCGCTGGGCGACGTGGCGCGCATCACCGAAGGGACCGCGCCGGCGCAGATCGACCGCAAGGACCTCAGCCGCATCGTCACGATCGCGGGGGCGGTGTCGCAGGAGACGTCGCTGTCGGAGGCCTCGGCGGCGATCACCGCGCGGCTCGCGGCGCTCGACCTGCCGCCGGGCTATCGCATCACGCTCGGCGGCGACACCGAGCAGCTGGCGGAGACGGGCGGCTACGTGCTCGAGACGCTCGTGCTGGCGGTCGTGCTGATCTTCCTGATCCTCGCGTCGCAGTTCGAGTCGTTCACGCAGCCGGTGGCGATCATGCTCTCGCTGCCGCTCTCGCTGGTGGGCGTGCTGCTGGCGCTCGTGCTCACGGGCTCGACGCTGAACATGATGTCGATGATCGGCGTGATCATGCTGATGGGCCTGGTGACGAAGAACGCGATCCTGCTGGTGGACAACGCCAACGAGCGGCGGGCGCACGGGACGGACCGGTTCGAGGCGCTGGTGGAGGCGGGCGCGGTGCGGCTGCGGCCGATCATGATGACGACGCTCGCGATGGTCGTCGGCATGGTGCCGGTGGCGCTCGGGCTGGGCGAGGGCGGCGGCTTCCGCGCGCCGCTCGCGCGCGCGGTGATCGGCGGGCTCATCACGTCGACGGCGCTCACGCTGGTGGTGGTGCCGGTGGCGTACAGCTACTTCGACGACTTCGGGGGATGGATCAAGCGGCGGCTCGTGACGCCGGAGCGCGAGGCGGAGATCGCGGAGGAGCAGGCGCACGCGGGCCTGGCGCCGGAGCCGGTGTGGGGGGATTGAGCCGCGAGGGGTTCAGGCGTCCGCGTGGTTGCGGAGCACGACGGCCGCGTTCCGCCTGAGCCCCTCGAGCTTCGCCCGCTTCATCGCCGAGCGCCGGAACCGCTCGCGGTAGGTGTCCTCGTCCATCGCGAGCAGCTCGCGCGCGAGCGCGATCGCGTCGGTGGAGGCCAGCCAGTCGTGCGGCGCCAACGGGCCCTCGGCTGGCGGTGCCTTCGCGAACTTCACGTTCCACGGGCAGACGTCCTGGCAGACGTCGCAGCCGTAGAGGTGCGAACCCACCAGCGGCGCGAGCGCCTCGGGGATCGGCGAGCGGCTCTCGATGGTGAGGTAGGAGATGCAGCGGCGCGCGTCCATCACGCCGGGCGCGACGAAGGCCTGCGTGGGACAGGCGTCGAGGCAGCGCGTGCAGCTGCCGCAGTGCTCGCCGTCGAACGGCGCGTCGGGCACGAGGGCGAGCTCGAGGAAGAGCGCGCCGATGAAGAAGAACGAGCCCCGCGTCGGGTTGATCAGCATGGTGTTCTTGCCGAACCAGCCCAGCCCGGCGCGGCGCGCGAGGTCGCGCTCGAGGATGGGCCCGGTGTCGACGTACGCGCGGCCGCGCACCGTCGCGCCGCGCTCGGCGCGCACCCACGCGAGCAGCGTCTCGAGCCGGTCCCACATCGTGCGGTGGTAGTCGTCGCCGCGCGCGTACCGGGCGACGGGGCCGCCTGGCGAGCGGCCGCCGTAATCGAGCGTGACGACGAGCGCGCTGACCATGCCCGGCTCGGGTCGCGTGGTGTCCTGCCGCAGCTCGGCGCCGCGCCGCAGGTAGTCCATCTCGCCGTGGTGGCCCTGCGCGAGCCAGCGCTCGAAGGCCGGGGCCGTCTCGGCGGGGCCGAGCGCTGCGATGCCGGCGAGGTCGAAGCCGAGGCCGAATGCCTGCGCCTTGAGGCGCTGCTCGAACGACGCGCGCGGAGCCGGCGCGTCGGCGGCGCTCATCCGATGCGCGCCGCCCAGCGCGCGTAGCGGATCACGTCCTCCACGGGCGGGACCGCGTCGTGGTCGCCGTAGGCCGTGTACATCCGCCACCGCACGTAGTCGCGTGCCGGCAGCGGCAGGAACGGCGCCCGCGCCCACCAGCGGTTGCGGCGGAATCGCCAGCCGACGACCAGCAGGGCCCAGGCGGTGCGGGGGCTCAGCAGGGCGTGCGGGAGGAGGCGGAGGAAGAGCGCGAGCATCGCGGGAAATATAGAAGGGGAGCCCGGAGGGCTTGCGCGGACCGGCCACAGGCCCGAGATTGGGTGTTAACTGTTCAGTTAAACCACTCGGTCAATCCATGGCGACCACGACGAAGGGCACGGGGAAGGGCGCGCGGTCCGCCGCCGGCGCGCGTCGCGCGGCGAAGCCGGCGGCCCCAAAGGCGGCGCCGCAGGCGGCATCGAAGGCGGCGCGCGACGGCGACACCGAGCGCCGCATCCTTGACGCCGCCCGCCGCATCTTCGTCCGCCGCGGCTCGGCCGGTGCGCGCATGCAGGAGATCGCGGAGGAGGCGGGCGTCAACCAGGCGCTGCTCCACTACTACTTCCGCACCAAGGACGGGCTCGCCCTCGCGGTCTTCCGCGAGGCGGCGGGCCAGCTGGTGCCCGGCGTGCTGCGCACGCTCGTGGAGGACGCGCCGCTCGAGGAGCGCATCGCGCGCGTCGTCCACCACTACATCGACACGCTGCGCGAGCATCCCTTCCTGCCGGGCTACGTGCTTGGCGAGCTGAACTTCAACCCCGATCGCATCTCGGCGGCGGTGCGCGAGATGACCGCCGCGGGCGCCGCGGTCGGCGCACGCGAGGCGATGCAGCGGCTCGACTTCGAGCTCGCGCAGCGCGCCGCGGCCGGCGAGGTGCGTCCGATGCGCGCGGCCCAGTTCATCGTGAACCTCGCGGCGCTCTGCGTCTTCCCGTTCGCCGCGCGTCCGATGCTCCACGTGATGTTCGGCGTCGGCGGGGCCGACTGGGACGGCTTCCTCGACGAGCGCCGCGCGGAGCTTCCGCGCTTCATCCTCCAGGCGATCCGCCCATGACCCGATCCTTCTCCCCGCGCCTCGCGCTCGCGGCGGTCGCGCTCGGCGCGTGGTGCGCGCCCCTGGCCGCGCAGGCACCCGCGGCTGGCGCCGGCCGGCCCGCCGGCGCCGACACGCTGCGCCTCGCCGACCTGCATGCCGCCGCGCTCGCGCACGACCCGCGCGGCGCGCAGGCGCGCCTCATCGCCGAGCAGGGGGCGCTGCGCCTGCGGAACGTGCGCGCCGAACGGCTGCCGACGCTCGGGCTCACGGGGCAGGCGCAGCACCAATCGGACGTCACGAGCGTGCCGTTGCCGGGGGCGCTGCAGCCGTACAAGGACACGTACGACGCCAACGTCGCGGCGCGGCTGCGGCTGTTCGACCCCTCGCGCGCGGCCCGCGCCGACGTGGAGCGCGCGGCCACCGCGGAGGGCGAGGCGCGCCTCGCGTCGGCGCTCCACGTGCAGCGGCAAGCTGTGAACGACGCCTTCTTCACCGCGCTCCTGCTCGACGCGCGGCGGCAGGTGCTCGCCGCGGCGATCGCGGAGGTGCAGGCGCAGCTGCGGCAGGCGCGCGAGCGTGTGGCCGCCGGGGCGGCGCTGCGCAGCGAGGCCGCGCTGCTCGAGGCGGCGGAGCTCACGCGACGCCAGGAGCTCGATGACGCCGAGACGGGTCGCGCGGTCGCGCTCCAGATGCTCGGCGACCTCACGGGGCGTGCCCTCGCCGGGACCGAGGTGCTGGAGGCGCCGGCCCCCGTCGCGGTGCCGAGCGCCGCGGCGTTCGACACGCTGCGCACGCGGCCCGAGTTCACGCAGTTCGCGCGCAGCCGCGCGCTCGTGGACGCGCGCGGCGCGACCGTCGACGCGCAAGACCGTCCGCGCGTCGCCGCCTTCGGACGCACCGGGTACGGCCGCCCCGGGCTCAACGCCCTCGCCCGCGAGTTCGACAGCTACTGGCTCGCCGGCGTGCAGGTGGAGTGGGCGCCGTGGGACTGGGGCACCGCGCGCCGCGAGCGCGAGGCGCTGGTGCTGCAGCGCGAGGCGATCACCACCGAGGAGCGCGCCTTCGCCGACCGGCTGCGCCGGGCCGCGCTCGCCGACGAGGCCGCGATCGCGCGGCTCGAGCGCGCCCTCGCACAGGACGACGCGATCGTCGCGCTGCGCGCGCGGGTGCTCGACGAGACGCGCGCCCGGCTCGGCGAGGGCGTGATCACGGCCGCGGAGTTCATCGACCGCGAGACCGACCTGACGCAGGCGCGCCTGGCGCACGAGGCGCGCCGCGTGGAACTCGCGCAGGCGCGCGCCCGACTCCTCACCACCGCCGGACTCGAGGTCCGCTGATGTCCTCCTCCATCCGTTCCCTCCTCCTGCTGGGCGCCGTCGCGCTCGGCGTCACCGCCTGCGGCGACGGCGACGCGCCGGACGCGTACGGCAACTTCGAGGCGATCGAGGTCGTGGTCGCCGCGCAGACCGCGGGGCCCGTCGCGCGCTTCGACGCCGTCGAGGGCGCGCCCCTCGCGGCGGGCGCGCTCGCCGCGGTCATCGACACCACCGCGCTCGCGCTCGACCGCCAGCAGCTGGCCGCGCAGCAGGCGGCGGTGCGCGCTCGGCTCGCCGAGGTGGCGGAGCAGCTGCGCGTGCTCGAGGTGCAGCGCGAGATCGCCGAGCGCGCCTTCGCGCGTACCGAACGGCTCGCCAGGGCCGAGGCGGCCACGGCGCAGCAGCTCGACCAGGCGGAACGCGACCTGCGCACCGTCCGCGCGCAGATCGAGGCCGTGCGGGCGCAGCAGCGCAGCGTGGGGCTCGAGGCCGACGCGGTGGAGGCGCGCGTGGCGCAGGCGCGCGACCGCGTCGCGCGCACCGAGGTGCGCAACCCGGTCGCCGGCACCGTGCTCGCGACGTATGCGCGCGTGGGGGAGATGGTCGCGCCGGGGCAGCCCCTCTACAAGGTCGCCGCGCTCGACACGCTCGAACTGCGGGCGTACGTGAGCGGCGCGCAGCTGCCGATGGTGCGGCTGGGCCAGGCCGTGGAGGTGCACGTGACGCAGGGCGACGCGGTGCGGACCTTCCCGGGGACGGTGAGCTGGATCGCGTCGCAGAGCGAGTTCACGCCGACGCCGGTGCAGACGCGCGACGAGCGCACCGACCTGGTGTACGCGGTGAAGGTGCGCGTGGCGAACCCCGACGGCGCGCTGAAGATCGGGATGCCGGCGGACGTCACCTTCACGGCCTCCGCGGGCGGGGCCGCCGCGCCGGGCGCCACGCCGTGACCACCGCCCCCGCGCCGTCGCCCGTGGTGGTGCGCGGGCTCGGCAAGTCGTTCGGCGAGACGGTCGCGCTGGACGACGTCACGCTCGAGGTGCGTGCCGGCGAGCTCTTCGGGCTCGTGGGGCCCGACGGCGGCGGCAAGACGACGCTCTTCCGCGTCCTCACGACGCTGCTCGTGCCCGACCGCGGGAGCGCGACGGTGCTCGGGCGGGACGCGGCGACCGACCTGTGGGAGATCCGTGCGCGCGTGGGCTACATGCCGGGGCGCTTTTCGCTCTATCCGGACCTCAGCGTCGAGGAGAACCTGCGCTTCTTCGCGTCGGTGTTCGGCACGACGCTCGAGCGCGGCTACGAGCTCATCGCGCCGATCTACCGGCAGATCGAGCCCTTCAAGGACCGCCGCGCGGGCCAGCTCTCGGGGGGCATGAAGCAGAAGCTCGCGCTGTCGTGCGCGCTGGTGCACCGCCCCGAGCTGCTGCTGCTCGACGAGCCGACCACGGGCGTCGACGCGGTGTCGCGCCGGGAGTTCTGGGACCTGCTCGACGCGCTGCAGGCCGGCGGGCTGACGATCGTCGTCTCGACGCCGTACATGGACGAGGCCGACCGCTGCGGGCGCGTGGCGCTGATGCAGCGGGGGCGCGTGCTCGCCATCGACGAACCGGGGGCGATCGGCGCGCGCTTCCCGCGGCCGCTCCACGCGGTCCACGGCACGCCGCGCCACGCGCTCATCCAGGCGCTGCGGGCCTTCCCGCACGCGGCCTCGGTGCAGCCGTTCGGCGACGTGCTGCACTACAGCGATGCGCGCCCCGCCGTCGCGCCGGCCGCGCTCGAGGACGAGCTGCGGGCGTGGCTCGCGCCGCGCGGCATCGGCGAGTTCGCGATGGAGCCCATCGCGCCGGGCATCGAGGACGCGTTCATGGAGCTGATGGGGTCGTCCGCCGGGAGCGCCCCGTGAGCATCGCCATCGACGCGCACGAGCTCACGCGGCGCTTCGGCAGCTTCACGGCGGTCGACCGCATCAGCGTGCAGGTGGCGCAGGGGGAGGTGTTCGGCTTCCTCGGCGCCAACGGCGCGGGCAAGACGACCGCGATCAAGATGCTGATCGGGCTCCTCGCGCCGACCGCCGGCACCGCGCGCGTGGCCGGCCACGACGTGGCGACCGAGGCCGACGAGGTGCGGCGGCGCATCGGCTACATGAGCCAGCGCTTCTCGCTCTACGACGACCTGACCGCGCGCGAGAACATCACGCTGTACGGCGGCATCTACGGCCTGCGCGACGCCGAGATCCGCGCGCGCGGCGACCGCCTGCTCGGCGAGCTCGGCCTCGCCGACGTGGCCGACGTGCTGGTGGGCACGCTGCCGCTCGGGTGGAAGCAGAAGCTCGCCTTCTCGGTCGCGATGCTGCACGAGCCGGCGATCGTCTTCCTCGACGAGCCGACCGGCGGCGTCGACCCGGTCACGCGGCGGCAGTTCTGGGAGATGATCTACGCCGCGGCCGCGCGCGGCACGACGGTGTTCGTCACGACGCACTACATGGACGAGGCGGAGTACTGCGACCGGCTCTCGATCATGGTGGACGGCCGCATCGCCGCGATGGGGACGCCGAAGGCGCTCAAGGCGGAGTTCGGCGCGCCCACGCTCGACGAAGTGTTCGTGCGCCTGGCGCGGCCGGCGGCCGCGGCGGGGGGCTGAGGTGCGCGCGCCCGGGCGGGTCGAGGCGCTGCGCGCCTTCGTGCTCAAGGAGATGCGGCACATCCTGCGCGACCGGCAGACGCTGACGATCCTGCTGCTGCTGCCGCTGGCGCAGGTGGTGCTCTTCGGGTTCGCCATCCGCACCGACGTGAACGACATCCGCCTGGCGGTGGTCACGCCGGCGCCCGACGACGCGACGCGCGCGCTGCGCGCGCGGTTCGAGGGGAACGGCCGGTTCCGCGTGGTGGCGGAGGCGCCGAGCGCGGAGGCGCTCGAGCCGGTCTTCCGGCGAGGCGGCGCGGACGTCGCGCTCGTCCTGCCGCGCGGGCTCGCGAGCGACCTCGCGGCCGGCGTCCCCGTGCAGCTGCAGCTCATCACCGACGCGTCGAACCCCAACACCGGGACGACGATGCAGGCGTACGCCGATGCGGTGGTGACGGCCTGGCGGGCGGACCTCGCGGCGGACGCTGCCCGCGCCGCCGGTCCGGGTGCGCCCCGGCCGGTGACGCTCGCGGTCGACGCGCGGATGCGGTTCAATCCGACGCTCGAGAGCGTGAACCTCTTCGTGCCGGGCCTCATCGCGCTGGTGCTCACGCTGGTCTCCGCGCTGATGACCGCCATCTCGCTCAGCCGCGAGAAGGAGCGCGGCACGCTCGAGATCCTCCTCGTCTCGCCGCTGCGCCCGTGGCAGATCATCCTCGGCAAGGTGGCGCCGTACCTGCTGCTCGCGTTCGCCAACGTGGTGACGGCGCTCGTGGCGGCCTGGGCGGTGTTCGCGGTGCCCTTCCGCGGCAGCCTCGTGCTGCTGCTCGCGGCGAGCACGCTCTACTCGCTCGTCGGCCTCGCGCTCGGCGTGCTGCTGGCGGCGCTCACCACGTCGCAGCGCGCGGCGATGATGGCCGCGATGCTGGTGACGATGCTGCCGACCACGCTGCTCTCCGGGATGATCTTCCCGATCGCGAGCCTGCCGCTGCCGCTGCAGCTCGTCTCCAACGTCATCCCGGGGCGGTGGTTCATCGTCATCGTGCGGGGCATCATGCTCAAGGGGGCGGGCCTCGCGCACCTGTGGCAGGAGCTCGCGGTGCTGGGGGTGATGCTCGTGGTGCTGCTGGCCGCGGCGATCCGGGCGTTCAAGCCGAGGCTCGCCTGAGATGCGCGCCCTCAAGTACCTCCTGCGCAAGGAGTTCCTGCAGATCTTCCGCGACCCCGCGCTGGTGCGGATGCTGTTCGTCATCCCGGTGGTGCAGCTGCTCGTGCTGTCGAACGCGGCGACGTTCGAGGTGAAGGTCGCGCGGCTGTACGTGGTGGATCAGGACCGGACGACGTTGTCGCGCGGGGTGATCGACCGGCTCGTGGCGTCGGGGCGATTCGTGCGCGGCGGCGGTTCCGCGTCGGTGGCGCTGGGCGACGACGCGCTGATGCGGCGCGACGTCGACTTGATGGTGGTGCTCCCCGCCGGGCTGGAGCGCGACGTCGTGCGCGAGCGGCGCGGGCACGTGCAGGTGCAGCTCAATGCCGAGGACGGCGCGGCGGCCGGCGTGACGCTCGGCTACCTGCGCGAGATCCTCGCCCGGCACGCCGCCGACCTCACCGTGGAGCTCGCGCCGGCGACCGCCCTCGCGGCGAGCCGCGCCGAGCGGCCGCCGGTGCGCGGCCAGCCCGCGGTGGAGGTGCGGCGCCGCGGCTGGTACAACGCGGAGCTCGACTACCGCCACTACATGGTGCCGGGCATCCTCGTGCAGCTGCTCACGATCGTCGGCACCCTGCTGACCGCGATGAACATCGTGCGCGAGAAGGAGGCGGGAACGCTCGACCAGCTCAACGTCACGCCGGTCACGCGGCCGGTGTTCATCGCCGCCAAGCTGCTGCCGCTGTGGATCATCGCCCTCGTCGTGCTCGGCGTCGGGCTGGCGGTGGGACGGCTCGCGTTCGGCGTGCCGATCGAGGGGAGCATCCTCCTCATCTACCTCGGCGCGGCGATCTACCTCGTGGCGGCGCTCGGGATCGGCCTGTGGGTCTCGGCGGTGACCGAGACGCAGCAACAGGCGATGTTCGTGAACTTCTCGGTGCTGATGATCTACCTGCTGATGAGCGGGCTCTTCACCCCGGTGAGCGCGATGCCGGAGTGGGCGCAGTGGATCGCGCGCGCCAACCCGATGATGCACTTCATCTCGCTGATGCGCGGGGTGATGCTGCGCGGGGCCGGGCTCGCGGACGTGGCGCGCGAGCTGGCGGTGCTCACGGTGTCGAGCGCCCTGGTGCTCACCGTGGCCGTGCGCCAGTACCACAAGACGGCCGAGTAGCCGCGCGGCGCCGCGCCATCGTCTGCTGCGGCCCCGTAGTGGCGCGCCGGGGCGTCCCGTAGCTTTCGGGCCATGCGGCTCCCCTGGCTGATGAACCTGATCTCCAACCTCGGCGTCCGCGCGTACTACCGCGTGTCGATCGCCGGGGCGCGCGTGCCGGGCACCGGGCCCGTGCTCCTCGTGGCCAACCACAACAACTCGCTCGTGGACCCGGCGATGGTGGTGGTCGCCGCCGACCGCACGGTGCGGTTCATGGCGAAGGCGCCGCTGTTCGAGGACAAGCTCATCGGCTGGCTCGTCGCCGCGGTGGGGTCGGTGCCGGTATACCGCCAGCAGGACGACCCGAGCAAGGTCTCGCAGAACCTCGACTCGTTCCGCGACGTGCACGCCGCGCTCGCCGGCGGTGACGCGGTGGGGATCTTCCCCGAGGGGATCAGCCACGCGGGCTCGCAGCTCGCGCCGCTCAAGACGGGGGCGGCGCGCATCGCGATCGGCGCCGCGCAGCTGCTCGGCCGCGACTTCCCGATTGTCGCGATGGGGCTCGTGTTCCGCGATCGCGACGCCTTCCGCAGCGAGGCGCACGTCCTGATCGCCGATCCCGTGCGCTGGGACGATCTCGTCGCGAAGGGCGTCGAGGACCGCGAGGCGGTGCGCGAGCTGACGCGGCGCATCGAGGGCGCGATCCGCTCGGTGACGGTGAACCTCGAACGGTGGGAGGACGAGCCGCTCGTGCGCGCGGCCGAGGAGGTGTGGGCCACCGAGATGGGCGGCGTGTCCCCCGATCCTGCGGCGCGGGTGGAGCGGCTGCGGCTGACGACCGAGGCGTTGATCGCGCTCCGCGGCGGCGGCGATCCCGAGTGGCGCGCGGTCGCCGCCGAACTTCGCGCGCACGCCAAGGCGCTGCGCCTGCTCGGCCTCACGCCGGCCGAGCTCAAGGGCGACGTGCGCGTGGGCGAGGCGGTGGAGTGGACGCTCGCGCGGCTGCCGTTCGCCGTCGTGCTGCCCATCTCGCTGGTCGGGGCGGTCGTCTTCTGGCCGCCGAAGGCGCTCACGGCCGGCGTCGCGCGCAAGATGTCGGCGAGCGAGGGGGAGGAGACGCTGGTGACCTATCGCGTGCTGGTGGGCGCGGTCGTCTTCCTGCTCTGGTTCGCCATCGTCGCGCTCGCCGTCTGGCCCGTCGCGGGCCTCGGCTGGGCGCTGCTGTCGCTGATCATCCAGCCGGTGTGGGCCTTCGCCGCGCTGGCGGTCGGCGAGCGCCGGCAGCAGGCGTTCGAGACGGCGCGGCGCTTCTTCCTCCGGCGCCGCGAGCGGCCGCGCCTCGAGGTGCTGCGCGAGCGGCAGCGGGCGCTCGCGCAGCGGCTCGACGCCCTCTACGCCCGGGCCGCCGCCCTCATCTCCTAGGGGATCCCGTGTTCAACCAGCTGCTCTCCGTCGTCGGCTCGCTCCTCGTGCTCGGCGCGTACTTCGCGCTGCAGCGCGGCCTGCTCGCGAGCGAGTCGCGCGCCTACAGCGCGCTCAACTTCTTCGGCGCCGGCCTCATGACCTGGGTGGCCGTGTCCGAGCAGCAGGTGGGGTTCATCCTGCTCGAGGGGACGTGGGCGCTGCTGTCGCTGCCGGGCATGCTGCGCGCGCGAGCCTGAACACCTCCGTCGTCCGCCGCGGCCGCGCGCGCGGCGGCTCGGAGCAGAGCAGCGGCACCAGCAGGTGCTCCGCGCGCAGCGACCCGTGCGACGACACGTGCGGGATCGGCTCCCAGCGCGAGCGCAGGTCCCACCCCGGCGAAGCGGACACGATGAGGTCGCCCGCGCGCGACGAGCCGGCGAGCGCGAGCACCTGCACCAGTGCGTCCGGGTACGCCGTGTCGCGCGTGAGCGCCCAGGCGTCGTCGACGTCGAGCCGCTCCGCCGCCCCCGACGGGCCGAGCGCGGCGGCGAGGCCGAGGGGATCGCCGTCGATCGTGCGGTAGGCGAAGCGGCCCTCCGCGCCGCGCTCGACCATCGCGCGGCCGCCCGTGCGCGAGCGCACCTCGCAGCGGCCGGGGCCGTGCGGCAGCAGCAGCAGCTCCACCGCCTCGCGCCGCAGCAGCGCCGCCGCGAGCGGCTCCCAGCGCGCCGCGAGCGCGGGCCACCAGGGCCGGTCGCGGCGCCCGAGCTCCACGTGCAGGTGCGCCATCGCGTTGCCGCTGACCATCACGGCCACGTCGTCGCCTCCGGCGAAGGTCCACGGGTGCGCCAGCACGCCGTGGCCGAGCGCGGCGACCGTGCCCGCGAGGTCCTCGTGCGCGCGCACGGGCGCGTGGCCGTGGTCGCTCACCACGAGGAACCGCATCGGGCGCCCGTGCCGCGCGGCGTCGTCGCGCAGCCGCGCGACCGTCTCATCCACCAACCGCAGCGCGTCGAGCACCGACGGCGCCTCCTGCCCCAACTGGTGCGACAGCTTGTCGATCCCCGGGTGCCCGAGGAACACAAGGTCGGGCCGGTCGCGCACGACGCGCGCCGCGACGCGGTCGATGAGCTCGCGCTCGAGCGCGAGCCAGCCGCGCACGTCGCCGCGGAAGTGGGTCCACGCCATCCGCGGCCAGCTCGCGATGCCGGCGTCGAGCCGCTGGCCGTCGCGCAGGCCGCGCCCGATCGGCGTCATCGCCGCGAGCGGGCGCGCGGCCAGCTCGAAGAGCGTCGGATGCGACGCGACGAGGTCGCCGTCCTGCCGCAGCGCCTCGAACCCCACGTAGCTCCGCGCGCGCCCCGCGGCGTACGCCCTCGTGCCGGCGCGGTCCCACCAGCGGATCCCCGGCACGCCCGCCTCGCCGGGGTGGAGGCCCATCAGGAACGGGATGTACGCCGGTCCCGTCACCGACGGGAAGACGGAGGTGACGACGTGCGCGCCGCCGTCGCGCCGCAGCGCCGCGAGGGCGGGGAGGTGGCCGGCGTCGAGCGCCCGGAAGAGCGTGTCGGGGCGCGCGCCGTCCGCGACGAGGATCGCGAGGGTCACGCGCGCGCGGCGCTGGGGCGCGGGTCGCTGGCGGGCACGCCCCAAGGTAAACTTCATTCCCATGGCTCCCAAGCGTCCCGCGAAGCAGTCCAGGAAGGCCTCGAAGTCCACGAAGGCTCCCACGGTCCCGAAGGCCCCCAAGGCCGCGAGCGGCAAGCGCGTCGACTCCGCGCGCATGAGCGCCGCCGCCAACGAGTCGGTCGCCGCGCTCAAGGAGCGCATCGACGAGGGCTACCGCGCCTCCGGCGCCTTCCCCGTCGCGAAGGACCCCGTCCTCCCGCGCCAGGCGAGCGACGACGACATCGGCGACTTCTCGTGGGCGCTCACCGAGGACGCCAAGCTCCTCCAGTACGGCGGCCCCAAGAGCGACTTCCGCACCACCGACCCGTGGCGCGTGATGCGCATCATGGGCGAGTACATCGAGGGCTTCGACAAGCTCGCCAACGTCGAGAAGGGCGTCTCGATCTTCGGCTCGGCCCGCACGCATCCCGACGACCCGCAGTACCTCGCCGCCGTCGAGGTGGCGCGGCTCCTCGGCGCCAAGGGCTTCTCCATCATCACCGGCGCGGGTCCCGGCATCATGGAGGCCGCCAACAAGGGCGCGCGCCTCGCCGGCGCGCCGAGCATCGGCTGCAACATCGAGCTGCCGTTCGAGCAGGGCACCAACCCGTACGTCGACACCGCCGTCGCCTTCCGCTACTTCGCGGTGCGCAAGACGATGTTCATCAAGTATTCGTCGGCGTTCATCATCTTCCCCGGCGGCTTCGGCACCTTCGACGAGCTGTTCGAGGCGCTCACGCTCATC
>ERZ1645185.43-NODE-43-length-56626-cov-7.027541_pt1 | contig 56626 bp, 51 predicted proteins | sample MGYA00575351_ERZ1645185 | MGnify/ENA primary metagenome ERZ1645185 (study PRJEB40838, sample SAMN11284767) | freshwater sediment metagenome | isolation source: river sediment | host: Sediment | place: India: Jana village, Kanpur | collected 2015-12-17 ... | reverse complement strand
GCCCTCACGCCCTTCTCGTAACGCGTGTAGACGTACACCGGAATGGCGAGCCCGGTGCTGGGCAGCGACACGTCACGCACTTCGGCACCGAGTGCCTGCAACGTGGACAAGGCACGCGCACAGCGGTCGGCGATACGCGGGTCCAACGAGTCGGGGAAGTATTCGATTGGTCTGCCGATGACGAGGCCGGCCAGCGGTTGGCTGGTGTGAGCCGCGGACGGCACCAACTCCGGCACTGGCACATCGGCGCTGGTAGAATCGAATCGATCGTGACCGGCGATGACCTGAAGCCCAAGCGCCGCTTCGCCCACCGTGGTGCCGAAAACGCCGACGTTGTCGAGCGAAGAGGCATAGGCAACGAGACCGTAGCGACTGACGCGGCCGTACGTGGGTTTGATACCGACAATCCCGCAGAAGGCCGCCGGTTGCCGAACGGATCCGCCGGTTTCCGACCCCAGCGCTACGCGCACGACCCCAGCCGCGACGGCGGCGGCCGATCCACCTGAACTGCCTCCCGGTACCCGATCGCGATCGAGCGGATTGCGCACGGGCCCGTACGCGCTGTTCTCGTTTGACGACCCCATGGCGAATTCGTCCATGTTGGTCTTGCCGATGATCGCCGCTCCCGCCTCGCGCAACTTGCGAACGGCCGTGGCCTCGAACGGGCTCATGTACCCGGCGAGTACGCGAGAGCCGCACGTGGTGGGCATGCCGAGAGTGGCCAGATTGTCTTTCACGGCCACCGGCACACCGGCCAGCAGGCCGACGTCACCGCCGGCGACCGACCGATCGGTTGCGAGAAAGGCGTTGAGGCCGTCGGGGCCGGCCTGTACCCGATCGTAGGCCGCCCATGCTGCGGCCACATCGTGTGTGCGGAGTGCGTCAGGCACCGTTTCTGCCCGACTCATGCGTCCTCCGACACGCTGGCGCCGAGTGCGCCGTGTGTGACAAGGCGCGGCACGAGGAAGAAGCCATCACGCGCTGCGGGTGCGAACGACTCGCGCACGCGTTGCAGTGCATCAGCCGGCAACGCGTCGTCACGCCACGGCGCCGCGGCCTCGGGTGGTGCCAGCGGCACCTGGCTGATATCGACCTGCTGCAACGCATCCATGTGTTCAAGAATGCCGTTGAGTTCCGATACCAGCGACGGAATGCGCGCCTCGTCTACGCCGACGCGAGCGAGGCGGGCCACGTGACGCACATCATCCGGCGTTACCGACATCAGTCCCACCCCTTTTCGAGTTTGGCCTGGGCAAGAACGAGCGTCTTGCGCCCGATCTCCTCGTCATCGAAATCGATTCGCACCTTCATGTCGCGTCCGCTGCCGGAGAGTTCCGCAATGGTGCCCGAGCCGAACTTGGCGTGCTTGATGCGCTCGCCGGGCCGGAACGCCGGGGCGTCCTGCGACTCGTCTTCCGGTTGCGGCACGTCACGCCGATTGGGGGCGCTGAAGCCCCCGGCCGGCCGTGTGGCGAAGGGAACGTTGGGCTCACGATCGGCATACCCGTGAGAGCCGTACGGTCCGCTGGGGCGCCGCGGCGCTTCGGCACCGGCGCCGCCTGCCGCGCTGCTGCCGCTCCGGCCCCAGCTGTCGTCTGCACTGCGACGCGAACCATAGCCTGTGCCGAGTCCTGCGGCGCCTGCGCGCCCCTCCGACTTCGCGCGCGCCGTTTTTCCTCGCTCTGCCAACGAAGGGGTCACCGCCTTGAGAAACCGCGACGGGAGCGAAAACATGAGCTCTCCGTTGCGGCGACGCTGTTCAGCGCAGGTGAGAAACAGCTTCTCTTCGGCGCGAGTGATGCCCACGTAGAACAGCCGCCGCTCTTCTTCGAGTGTGGACGGGTCATCGGCTGCGCGCGCCAACGGGAACAGTCCGTCTTCGAGACCGCAGACGAAGACCAGCGGGAACTCGAGTCCCTTGGCGTTATGCATGGTCATGCACACAACGGCATCGGCATTGGGGTCGAGCTTGTCGACGCCGGCCACAAGCGTGGATGACTGCAGGAAGTGATCGAGCGGCGTGAGCCCCACCTCCCCTCCTTCATCAGCGACCACTTCAGCAGCGCCGGCGATGAGTTCGCGCACGTTTTCGATGCGTTCCAGCCCTTCAGGGCCTTCGGCTCGCAGATGCTCGGCGTAGCGAATGGTTTGCGCGAGATCGCGCAGCAGTTCGTCGACGGCGGCATCGACAGCGGCCGCACGCAGGCGCTGCACGAGCCCCACAAAGTCGGCGATCGCGGTCCGTGCCGCCGGGCGCAACGTGGCGACGACATCGGGGCGCGTGGCGATTTCGAGCAGCGGCTTGCCTTCGAGCGCCGCCTTTTCGGCGAGCAGGGCGATGGTGGCGTCGCCCAAACCACGCTTCGGCACGTTCACCGCTCGGAGGAACGCCTCGTTGTCGGCCGGATTGGCGACCAGTTTGAGATACGCCATGAGATCGCGGATTTCGCGCCGATCGTAGAAGCGCACCGCACCGACGAGGCGATACGGAATGTTGCGGCGGCGGAAGGCGTCTTCAACGGCGCGCGACTGTGCATTGGTGCGATAGAGCACGGCACAGTCCCGACGAGAGAGATCCGACTTGGCCATGCGCGTGAGAATCGTCTCCGCGATGAAGTCGGCCTCGTCGCGTTCGTCGAGACACTCGATGAGCGTGACGGGTTCACCAGCCGGTCGCGTTGCCCGCAACGTTTTGCCGCGGCGTTCCGTGTTCTCCGCGATAACCGCATTCGCCAGCGCCAACACATTGGGCGTTGAGCGATAGTTCTCCTCGAGCCGAACGATTCGCGCGCCGGGGAAATCGCGTTCGAAGTCGAGGATGTTGCGAATGTCAGCACCACGCCAGCCGTAGATGGACTGATCGTCGTCGCCGACAACCATGACGTTGCGATAGTGCCCGCCGATCAGTTGCACGAACCGGTACTGGGCCGCGTTGGTGTCCTGGTATTCGTCGACCAGCACGTACCGGAAACGCCGCTGATAGTGTTCACGCAGCTTTTCGTCCTGCTCGAGCGCGCGCACGGGCAGCACGAGCAGGTCATCGAACGTCACCGCGTTCGCCTGCTGCAGGGCAGCCTCAAGATCACTGTACACACCGGCCACCGCCGTAGTGAACGTATCGCGTGCTGTCCGCGCGTATTCACTGGGTGAGACCAACGCGTTCTTCGCGCTGGAGATGGCGGCAATGATGGCTTTGGGGGCGAACTGCGTGGGGCTGAGCTTTCGCTTCTCCATCACGCGCTTGATTGCGCCCAGCGTATCGTCTTCGTCGTAGATCGTGAAGTTCTGCTCGCGCCCCACGAGGGGAGCTACCCCCCGCAGCATGCGCGCACCGAGTGAGTGAAACGTGCCGCACCACATGCCCTTGGGCTCGTGCCCCAGAAAACGGGCAATGCGCTCACGCATTTCACCAGCCGCCTTGTTGGTGAACGTTACCGCGAGGATTTCGTGTGGCGCCACATTGCGATCGCCGATGAGTCGCGCAATGCGCGTGGTCAGAACCCGGGTTTTACCCGAGCCGGCGCCGGCGAGCACCAGCGCCGGTCCATCGTCATGGAACACCGATTCGCGTTGCCCGGGGTTGAGGCCGCGCGTGAGTTTTTCGAGGTCGAGCGTCGGCGCCGCAGGCACCGCGTCGAAAAGTGAACCGGACCAGCCCGTCTTTGTCATCCGTGCAAGATAACGTCGAACGCCGCTCCACGGTCGGTATCGGCCAACACGAGTCGGCCTTGGTGATTTTCTTCGACGATGCGGCGCGCCAACGACAGGCCGATGCCCCAGCCCCGGTCTTTGGTTGTGAAGCCCGCGTCGAAGATGCGCTTGCGGAGTTTGCGCGGAACGCCCGGTCCGTCATCCTGCACCCGAATGCGGGCACCGCCCTCCGGACTCGGCGTGACTGAAACGACGACCTCGCCGTTTCGTCCACCGAGCGCGTCCATGGCGTTTTTGATCAGCACCTCGAGGACCCATTCGAGCAGCACCTGATCGCCCCGAACCAGGACCGGCACGCCCGGATGTTCGCTCCGGATGGTCACGGTGCGCGCCAGTGTTGGCGCGCGGGCCGCGAAATAATCGGCGAGACGTTGGACGAGTACCGTGGCGTCCACGTGCTCGTCACGAGGCGGCCGTCCAATGCGTTCGAACCGATGCGAGACACGCTCAAGACGCTGCACATCCTGCGTCATGGCCTCGACGGCGCGCGAGGCCGTGGTGCCCGTGACGGTCTCTTCCAGCAGTTCGATCCATCCCGTGAGCGCCGACAGCGGGGTGCCCAACTGGTGGGCGGCTTCGCGCGCCATTCCTGCCCACACCTTCTCCCGTTCGGCGCGTCCGCGCTCCACCAGCGCGTAGATGCCAAAGCCGACGAGGAGGGTGATACCAAGCGCCTGCAGCAACGGAATGTACCGCAATCCGCTCACAATGGCGTTGTCCCCGAAGTGCACGGCACCAACGGCCGGTTGCACAATGGGGGGATTCTCACGATCGAGCTCCATGAGATAGCGCCAAAAGCGCACGCTATCCGTGGGAGCAATGTCGGCGGGCAAGTTGGCCGTTGCCGACACGCGCCCGTTCTTGTCCGTCAACACGAGTGGCAGGCCCGACTCGCGGATCTGACTCGACAGATCGAGCAGCGCAATGGTGGGGTCGGCGTTCAGACTGGTGTCCTGCAACGCCTCGTAGATACGCGCATACATGCGCCCCTGCCCGGCCGCCGCTGCCCGCAGCTGTGTGACTACATGCTGAGTGTAGGCCACATACCAGACGAGGAGTCCGATGACTCCCAGAACCATCGCCACAACGGGCCAACGGCGACGGCGCATGTGAGAGCGGTCTCGAACCGAGTGTCGACGCCGGGCGGTCCTGCGCTCAGCGCAGAACCGCGCGACCGAAGTAGGGCTGCAACGCCTCGGGAATGCGTACCGACCCGTCGGGCTGCTGGTGATGTTCGAGCAGGCTGGCGATGATGCGGGAGAACGCCAGCGCCGAGCCGTTAAGCGTGTGCACAAAGCGCGGCTTTTCGCCAGCGGCCGGACGATAGCGAATGTTGGCGCGCCGGGCCTGGAAATCGGTGAAGACGCTGCAGCTCGACACCTCCAGCCACTTCCCGACCGCCGGCGCGTAGACTTCGAGATCGTACGTCATGGCACTTGAGAACCCAGTGTCACCGGCTGCCAGAAGCAGCCGACGATACGGGAGCTCGAGACGCTCGAGCATGGATTCGGCGTGCCGCGTAAGCAGTTCGAGTTGGTCCCGCGAGTTTTCCGGCGTGGCGTACCGTACCAACTCGACCTTGTCGAACTGGTGTACGCGCAGCAAACCGCGCGTATCCTTGCCGGCCGATCCGGCCTCACGCCGGAAACAGGCGCTGTAGGCGCACAGTCCCTTCGGCAGGTCTGATGCCTCGAGGATTTCATCCCGATAGAGATTGGTGACCGGCACTTCGGCCGTCGGGATGAGGAAGAGTTGCTCGTCCGGCACCGCGTACATGTCGTCTTCGAACTTCGGCAACTGTCCGGTACCCGTCATGCTCGCGCGGTTTACCACGAGTGGCACCCACGCTTCTTCGTACCCGTGCTCCTCGGTATGCACGTCGAGCATCATGTTCATAAGCGCGCGGACCAGCTTGGCCCCAGCGCCGCGATACACGATGAACCCTGAGCCGGCAATCTTCGCTCCGCGCGGCAGATCCAGGATGCCGAGGGCGGCCCCTTTCTCCCAGTGCGGTATGACGGAGTCCCCGTCGGTGCGCGGCGTGCCCCATGTCTTCACGACCGTGTTGTGCGATTCGTCGCCTTCCGGCACCTCAGCAAGCGTGATGTTGGGCAGTTCGTAGAGCATGGCCTGCACTGCAGCGTCGGCCTCATTGCGTCGCGTTTCCAGCGCGGCAATGGTTTCGCCAATGGCCCGGCCTTCGGCGATGAGCGCCGTGGCGTCTTCCCCGGCCTTGCGCCGTTGCGCGACATCCTGCGTGACCTTGTTGCGCCGGGCCTGCTGCGCTTCCAATTCCGTGATCGCCGTGCGCCGCTCCTTTTCCAGAGACTCGGCGCGATCGAGCAACGGGGCCAGTTCCTCGAGCTTTCCGCGACGGCGCATGCCTTCACGCAAATGGTCGAGTTGATCCCGCAACAGGCGAATATCGTGCATACCGGAATTACCGCTCAGGTCGAGGGAAGGCCTTCAGTCAGGGCACGGTAACCGCAATTGCGGTTGACCAGCGTGCGCAACACGATACGGCGCTCGGCGATGATGATGCTGTCGACGACGGCCTTGGCATAGTACGGCTCGCCATAGATGCACCCGGCGCTCGCGAGCCGTACCAATACCACTTCGTTTACACCGGCCACCACCGTGGAATCGTCGGTATAGCCGCGATCAGGGGCTCGTGTGAGCGCTGCGAAAGCCGAAGTGCTCTTGGTGAGGCCGACCACCGGCGCTCCGGCCGGCGCCTGCGGCACCAGCTTGCGGGCGGGCAGAAAGGCCACTTTGCCATCACCGGTGATGTCGAACGCCACCTCGAAGTTGACCGAGCCGTTGGCCAGCACCTGCGGTCGCTCGACCGTGAGATTGCTGAACAGAATGCCCGCAGGCAGCACCGGATTGGTGCCCGAGATGGCCCAGACACTGAACGTGCTGACCGTGTTGTCCCGGGTTGCCGGAGACAGGAACGGATTGTTGTCACTGCAGGCTGCCGATGCTGCGACGAGCAGGCTGGCAGCACAAAACGACAGAGCGCGCCGAGCAAGGCGGGGCGCGCCGGTCTGTCGAGCGTTCGAGGTGAAGCTCATGGCGATTCCAGTGGTGATCCGGCCTGCCGGCCGGTGTCCGACACGAAGCGAGGGACACGATGCGGAGGTTACCGCCCAACTCGTGTCCGGGCAAGCGCTTCGGACGCGTTGGTGTCGCTTGACTTCACCCCGCAGCCGAGACAGCGTTCCGCCATGCCCACCATTCGTGATCTGGTCAGTGCGTTGCGCGGCCGTGACGGCGTCGACGCGGCCATCGTGCTCGGCCGCGACGGTCTGCTCATCGACGGTAAGAGCGCCGCGCCACTCGATCCCGATGGCCTGGCGGCTTACGTGCCGCCAATGGCCCTGGCGGCCGTTGACCTCGGCCTGGCGGCCCAACGCGGGGATTTCGGCCTCATGGTGCTGGAGTACGGCAGCGGCACCGCAGTGGTCACGGCGCTGTCACACGAAGCTTACCTGCTCGTCCTGCTGCAGCCGTCGGCCAACCTCGCGTCCCTGCTGTTCGAACTGCGGCGCTACCGTACGCAGATTTCTGCGCTCGTCTGAGCGGGCGACAGTCGCGTGACCGTTCCCACCACACCGGGTGTGACTGTCCTGGTGGTCGACGACGAGCCCCATATCGGTCGGATCATCCGAACCCGCCTCGAGCAGGACGGGTTCGTTGTGCACCTCGCCGAGCATGGTGCAGAAGCCCTCTCGCTCCTGGATCAGGATCCGGCCATTGCGCTGTTGGTGCTCGACCTGATGTTGCCCGGCATGTCAGGAATCGAGATTCTGCGAATCATCCGTGGTGATACGCGCTGGCGCTCCCTACCCTGCATCGTACTGACAGCTGCGGGTCAGGACGCGCAATTGCGTGATGCCGAGGGGCTGGGCGTCTCGGAAATCATGACCAAGCCGTTCAGTCCGCGGCGCCTGCTGGCTCGCGTTCGCGAGTATACCGCTCCCGGTCCAAGCCCCGCCGACCTCCCCATTTCTTCCTAATGCTCCCTCTCTGTACTCGGACGCCGCGATGATCCGCTGGAACGTGGTTCTCGCTGGTGGCGTCGGCTCGCGATTCTGGCCGCTCTCTACGCCGGAGCGCCCCAAACAGCTGTTGCCGCTCGTCACCGACGCCCCGATGCTGTGCGACACCATCGATCGCCTGCGCCCATCGGCGCCACCCGAGCGAACGCTGGTGCTCACCAATGCGTCGTTGCGTGATGCCGTTTTGCGTCTCGATCCCACGCTCCCGCCGGAGAACGTGATTGCCGAGCCGCGTCCAGCGGGCACGTGCGCCGCGCTCGCCTGGGCCGCCAAGCTGATCGCGGAGCGTGATGGTAGCAGTGCGGTCATGGTGTGCACACATGCCGACTGGGCCATCGGCGACGTAGCCGGATTTCGTGACACGCTCGACCGTGCGGCGCAGGTCGCGCTCGACGAGCGGGCACTGGTCACTGTGGGGATCGTTCCGTCGCGCCCTGACCCGGGCTTCGGCTATATCCAACCGGGCGACCAGGTACGTGATGACGTGCGGCGGGTGGCACGGTTTGCCGAGAAGCCAGATCGGGCAACCGCCGAGCGTATGGTGGCCGATGGGTTTCTGTGGAACTCGGGGATCTTTGCGTGGTGCGTGGGAGATCTGCTCGATGAAATCCGAACACGCACCCCGGAAGTGCAACCGGCACTGGCGGCGGCGGGTGACAACCTCGAGCGCTTCTTCGCCGACGTGAAGTCGATTGCCATCGATGTCGGCGTTCTGGAACGTTCGCAACGTGTGATGGTGCTGCCCGGGCAGTTCGGCTGGGATGATGTGGGTACGTGGGCCGCGCTCCACCGTGTGCGGGCACACGATGCGCAGGACAACGCGATGCTTGGTCCGAGCTTCGCCTGCCAAGCCACGGGCAACGTGGTCCATGCCGACGGCACACAGGTGGTGCTCTACGGCGTAAACGATCTCGTGGTAGTTGCTCGCGACGGGTTGGTCATGGTGACGACTCGTGAGCGGGCCGCCGACCTCAAGACGCTGCTCGACGCCCTCCCTGCCGACGTACGAGACCGATGATCGTTTTCTACGATGACGCCCGCGCGCGTCGATTCGAACCGTTTGCCACCACCCGTCCGCTGTGCGAAATGCGCTCGGGCGCCTTGCTGCAGCGCGAGCGCTGGTGTCAGGTGCTCGGTGCGCGCGCTGTGGGGTTTGTGTCGTCACCACACCTCGACGGATTCGAGGAAACGGATGCACCGGCGCGCTTCCCTGGGTCCATACCAGCCGGCACCTGGCTCGTGAATACGCGCGCCATGCCCACACTCCTGGCAGTGAAGAGCACCGCCACGGTATTGTCGATCGATCACCAGGTGGCGGCGGTCAAACTGGCGGCACCGGTCACGCCGGAGCAGTTGCAGGATGCGATGTTTGCTCTGGAAGATGTGTTGCCGAGTACGGGCTCCATGGCGAACATCCCCGGTGCCTGGCTGGAAAACGTATGGGACTTCGTGTCGCACCTGCAGTCCACGCTACTGACCGACATTCCGGCGCTGGTCGAATCACTTGGTGCGCGGCCGCTCGATGCGGGCATCGCCACGGTGCTGGGCGGTCAGGGGGTGTTCGTCGAAGAGGGAGCGACGGTGGAACCGCAGGTGGTGTTCGATACCACGGCGGGTCCGGTGCTACTTCGTAAAGGAGCCACCGTACAGGCCCTTTCACGCGTGGCCGGCCCGTGCTTCGTTGGCCGTGACTCCACCATTGTTGGTGGGCGCGTGGCCGGTTGCTCCATCGGCGAAGTGTGTCGGGTGAGCGGTGAGATTTCCGCGTCGATCCTTGTGGGGCATTCGAACAAGGGACACGATGGCTTCGTGGGTCATTCGGTGCTGGGCCGTTGGGTCAACCTCGGGGCGGGCACGACGACGAGCAATCTCAAGAACACGTACGGCACCGTTTCCCTCTGGACTCCCGACGGGGTGCAGGACACGAAGCTGCAGTTTCTCGGGACCCTGTTCGGCGATCAGGCGAAAACCGGAATCGGGCTGCGTCTGACTACCGGATGTGTGGTTGGCGCCGGGGCCAACGTGTTCGACACGATGCCGCCAAAGGCCGTCGCACCGTTTTCGTGGGGCAGCGGTGCACCGTACAGCTCCTTTGCTGTCGACAAGTTCGTTGATATGGCCGAACGCATGATGGCTCGACGCCAACTGCTGATGACCGACGGTGCCCGCAGCTGGTGGCGACAGGTGCATTCGGTGGCGAGTGCCGACACACGCTGGCCGCGCCGATGATCAGCGTGACCATGCTCGGCTCGGGAAGCCGAGGCAATGCCATTCTCGTGGACGGCAGTACTGGCAGCGTGCTCGTCGATGCCGGCTTCGGCGTACGCACATTGGCGAAGCGGTTCGACGCCGCACAGCGCAATCCCGGCGATGTGGGTGCGTTGCTGTTGACCCACGAGCATGTGGATCATGCCTGCGGCGCAGCGGCGGCGTGCGACCGGTGGTCATGGCCTGTTCATGCTTCGGCGGCCACCCTCGCCGCAGTGAACGTGCAGGCGAGTGGTGCGCCCGGGATCGTGACGGTACTGTCGCCGCAGGGCGCCACCCCGGTGTGTGGCTTCTCGGTCGAGCACTTCCCGCTGCCGCACGATGCCACCGACTGTCGCGCTTTCGTCCTGACGGACGAGGGGAGTGGCGCACGCGTTGGCATCGTGCTCGATGCGGGGCATGTGCCCGACGGGCTCGCCAGCTTCCTCGAACGGCTGGACCTCCTCGTCCTGGAATCCAATCACGACGTGGAGATGCTCGCCAACGGCCCCTATCCCTGGCCGTTGAAGCAACGCATTGGAGGTGGTGAAGGCCACTTGTCGAACGAGGCGGCGGCTGGGTTGGCCGCTGCCGTGTCACATCGCGGTCTGCGTAGCGTGGTGCTCGCGCATTTGAGCGAGACCAATAACACGCCCGAACTGGCCATGTCGACGGCGCGGAATGCGCTGCGCAAAGCCGGCTGGAAGCGGGATAGCGTGATGGCCGCGCCTCAGCGGCTCCCATTGTCGCCGGTACAGGCCGATGGAAGTGTAGGCCGGCCGGCCTCAACGCAGCTGGCGCTTGGGCTGTAGTACTCGTTAGCGGCGCACGGCGCGGAAGCTGCCGGAGGCCTCAACAGCCCCGGTAGCGCCGACGTCGAACCAGCTCCCCCGCAGGGTGTCGGCGGTGTTGTTGGCCACATGCCGGCGTGTCGTTGCGCCGAGATTGACATCGAATTCAAATGCCGCCGCACCGGCGGCGCGTCCCGCTACCGGACCACTCACGCGCTGCTGCTGTCCCTGCCCCGTTGTCACGAGTACGTCGTACGCACCGGTGAAGCCGCTGTTGGCGGAGTTTTGAACCGTCAGCGTGCCTAGAAGCGTGCCTCCGCTTCCGGATGTTGCCTGCCCCGCAATGTCCCATTGCCCTTCCAGCGGTGTGACACCCTCTGGCCCAACGCTCGTCGGGAGGCAGGCCGTTGCACCTGAAGTGCATGCCACCATGAGAGTTAGGATCGCTTTGCGCGGTCGGGACAGGGGCGAAATGTGGACCATGCGCAGTAGACGAGGACTGACGTTGACGCGCAACTATGGATGAGTTCGTCACAGAACCCGCCCATTTTCCACAAACCATGTAGGCCCAAATACGTACTCAAGTAATTGTGACGAAAGACCCATGTCGTTCTTCCTCTGAGTGGCTGTCACACGCTCGGCCCCCCCAAACCAAAGCCGAGTCCAGCCAGTTGCGGGAAGATGTCCCGCACGAACCCCTACTTCCGGAGAGATCGATGAAGGTCACTCGGATCATCGCCGCAGCCGCCATGTCGGCTGTTCTGGCGGGAACCGCTCAGGCGCAAGCCAACACTGCGAATTGCACGGGCGGTACGCCCAGTGCCTCGCCGTGCCGTGTTCAGAACACCGTTTCGGCCACCATCCCGTGGGTGGCGCGCATGTCGATTGCGTCGGCTACGACGCTTCCCTCGCCCATCGCCGAAGATTTCGGCAATACGGCCGGCAAGAGTACGACCGCGCCGACCACGCTGACGGTGAGCGCGAACGCCGGCGTCTCGGTAACGGCGACCGCCGCTTCGGCCATCTGGACTGGCCCCTACGCCAAGCCGGCTTCCGACCTGCGCATTTTCCTGCCCTCGGCGCCGACCTCGTTCCTCGCGCTCAACAACACGACCGGCCAGCCGGTGTTCTCCTCGACGACGCCGACGTCTTCGACGAACGTCGACATCGGCTACAACGTGTTGTACAGCTGGGGCACCGACATTCCGGGTTCGTACACCCTCGCGGTGAACTACACGCTGACCAGTCCGTGACCTGACTCTCCGGGCGGCGAATGTTCCACGGAGTATTCGTCGCCCGGGTCGTCGGCTTCCCGACCATGACTGTGCGTCGCCCCCTGACGCGATTGTTGGCGGCGCTCGGTGTGGCGCTCACCGTGTTGCCCTCGTTGGCCGCCGCACAAGTCGCCTGCAATGGTGGCGCGAGTTGCGCGCTCACTGTGACGCTCCGTCTCGGACGGCCGCAGGTCTTTCGACTCGCACTGAGTGACGGTACCACAACCGTCCCGCCGCTGTCGTCGAGCGATTTTGCGACCGGCTTCAAGGACGTGGCCGGACCCACCGTGTCGGTACTCGCGAACTCGCCGTACCGCATCACGGTTCAGGCCGCCCTCTCCACGTGGCAGTACAGCGGCTCGCAGGCCAATCCTGCCAAAGGAGCGGCCGACCTGCAGTGGAGCCGCAGCGCATCTGGCCCCTGGTTCGCGTCCTCCAACGCGAGCACTCTCTGGCCGGCCAGTGGTAGTTCTGCCCCAGCGACGGCAGGTACCACCGTCCCGCTGTTCTACCGGACCTTGTGGCAATGGACCAGCAGTCCGCCTGGTACCTATGCCCTTCCCGTGAACATCACGCTCACTTCGCCATGACCACTCATCAACCGCGAACCCGCCGAGCACGGCGTGCGCTTCAGCATCTCGCCGTTGCCGGTACGTTGGCCGCGCTGGTGCCGAATCATGCCGGTGCGCAGCTGGCTATCGACAAGCTCGATCTGTTTCTCCGTCCCGATGCCACGGATTCGCGTAGTGGCGTGCTCACCGTGCGCAACGATGGTCAGTCGGCGGCGCAGGCCGTGGTGCGTTTGGAGGATTGGGATCGCGCGCCCGACGGCAACAATCGCTTCTTTCCCGCCGGGACGGTGAGCGGGAGTTGTGCCCCTTCGCTGCAGGTGTTTCCGCAGGCGCTTTCGCTCAAACCGGGCGAGACGCAAACCGTGCGTATCGACTACACTGGACCGGCCTCTCGGGAGAAGGAATGCTGGTCGTTGGTGGTCGTGGAAACGCCGGCGCCACGCACACAACCGAATGGTCGGCAACTGTTGTACAATTTGCGTTCCGGGCTCAAGGTGTACGTCGCCCCGGAAGGACTGGCCGCCCACGGCGAGGTGGAGGGGCTCTCGGTGGCCCGCACCAAGTCCAACGGACGCGATCAGGACGTGGCGATCGTAGCCTTTGCGAACAAGGGTGCTCGGCACTTCGTGACGAAGGCACGCATCGAGATTCGCCGTGAAGACAACTCGTTGGTGCAGACCGTCGATCTGCCACCCATGTACGCGCTGCCTGGTGCCACCATGCACGCAACTGCCGTGCTGCCCACTCTCCCGACCGGCCGCTATCTGCTGATCAGTGTCGTGGATTACGGCGGTACGGAGATCGCGGCGGGCATGTACACGCACGAGGTGCGCTAACCATGCGGGCGGGCCGTTCACCAGTGCTCGTGCGGGCGGTCGCGCCGCTCGCCGTTTCGCTGACGGTGCTGGCTGGCCTGCCAACGAACGTGCACGCGCAAGCATGTTCGCCGACGGAGACGCACAGCTGTCTCACGATCAGCTTTTCGCCAAATGCCACCACGCCAACGGCCGCGGATTTTGCGAATGGTGTAGCGGTGCTCGGAAGCTTCAATGTGTCAGTACTCAAATGCGGTCGACCGCCGTGCCGCGTAACCGCGGGCGCACAAGGCCAACCCCCGGGAGGTTTACGTCTCCGTGTGGGGGGAACGGCGCCAGTGTCAATCAATGAGTGTCCAGTAAATATGTCGGGGGTGTCGACGCCCAACGCTTCGCAGGCGCCGGTAATTGCGTTGACGAACGCGGCCACGACATTGGTGGTGTGGGTTTGTCGCCCCCTCAGTTGGGATCCTGCAACCACGCCCATCGGCACGACGTCGACGGAAGTGCGTTTCTTGCTCCGGCAGAGCTGACGCGATGTCGGTACTGACAGGCGTCATGTGGAGGTGCTTGGTTGGCGGAGTTGCCGCGGCAGTCTACGCCGGGGCCTCCGCGACTCCGGCGTTGGCGCAGCGACGCGCGACATCGCAGTCGGCACCGGTTGTGCGGGCTGTCACGGGGCTGACGAGCACGGCGTCGTTCCTCTGGGTAGCGAACGCCGGCCGGCCGCAATCGCCGATGCCATTTCGTCGTGGCTCCGACTCCAGCACTACGGCGGTGCGTGCGGAGACGAAGGGCGAAGAGATTGCCATCGTGCGCGTGCCGGTGCCAGCGGCGGTACGGCTCGATGCCGTGATGACGCTGCGTTCCGCGACATACAAAGTCACAGTCGGGCGGCATGTGCAGTTACTCGGCGCGGCCAGCGGTCGCATCGACCCTTCACGAGACAGTATGCTCGTGGTGGCATTTCGCGTGTCCCGTCGTGCACCTGCCGGCCGCTCGTTGGCGGGAACGGCGGAGTTCACAGTCGGCACGGTCACGTCGACCGTGGCCATCGAGTTGGATGTGCCACCCCGTCGGCAATTGACGTTGTCCATGGAGGCGCGTTCACTTTTGGCGACGCGTGGCCGGTGGACCACGATGCCGTTGCGCGTGATCAATGGTGGGAATATCGAGGAACGTGCGGCGCTGGATGTGGGGCTGCCACGTGGGTGGCGTGCCGATGTACGTGCGGCCAGCAAGGTGCAACGCGTCGCCGCTGGACAGTCGCTACCGCTGTCGCTGCGCCTGTTCATCCCGGCCCAGGCCAATAGTGGTCTCGTGATGCTCCCGGTTCGTCTTGTTCGTCCCGGTGAGCGCGATACCACCGAGCAGTTGCAGGTGGACGTCATTGCCGACTACGCGCGTGAGAACTCAGGCCCAGCAGTCACGACCTCCATGATCAGCGGACGCACCGCCGATCGCCAAACAGTGACGGCGTATGCGCTGGACATTTCGGGCAACCTGAGCGACTCGACGTCGATGACCGGACGCTTGAGCTACGCCGGCGCGCTGGCGTTGTCCGGAACGCGGGGCTTGCTGCTCTCGCGTTCCGGTATGCTCACCGGCGCACCCACGCTTGATATTCGGAATCCCTCGCTGCATCTGCAGGCAGGGAGCGCGCTGGTGACGCAGGCGGAACTTGCCGGCTACAATCTGGCTGGTGTCGGTGGCGCGCTCGACATTCAGCGAAAGTCGCTATCGCTCCGTGCGTTCGACTTGCAACCGCTGGGCAATGTCATGACGGCCTCGTTCCTTCCAGTTGGTCGCGGTCGCATGCAGGGCGTGGAAGCCGGGTTGGTTCAACCCGGCTACCGCCTGTCGGCTTTCGGCAGCCAGTTGGAGGACGCATTTTCCAAGCGCACGCTGCTCGCGTATGGCGTACGCGCGGGAATCGGCGCCGCAGGGGGCGCCCAGTTCCTGTCGGAGTTGGCGTATCGCGATGCTGGTCATCAGCGGGGCTTGGGTGCATCGGCGGTATTCGTGCGCACTGGGCAGCGCTCGTTCATCGAAGCTCGTGTTCTTCACGCCCCCGGCGGATCGGCAGGATTCGCCCGTGCGACCGATGACATCAGTCTTTCTGCGTCTCGCTCTGTCGGCACGCACGGTTTCGTGGCGTTGAACGGGTGGACGCAGCGCGACGCGAACCCCATGCTTGGCGCCCTCAAGAACGGAGGTTGGTCGCTGGCGCCGTCCTTCGATATGTCGCGCATCGGCACGCTCGGCGTCGACATCCGCGGCACCCGTTTTCACTCGACGTTGGAGGGAACGCGCATCGGCAGCGAGGAAGTGAGTGCCGGTGGTATGTGGTCGCGAAACGTCGTTGGTACGTCATTTGTGGCCCGGTCAACCTTGGCGCGCATCGACCGCGATCTGGCCGATAGCCTCTGGTCGACGCGCAGTCGGCAGTGGCGACTCGATCATTCGGTGTCGCTGCTGCGCGGATCGTCGCGTGGGACCGTCCAGGCCAACTGGACGTATCAACAGTTTTCCGCCATCGCCGGCAGTTTTCCGGCACAGCAGTCCATGCACGTGCGCGCCGAGCGCATACGTCCTCGACTGTCACTTCCTCTGTCGTTCGAAGGCGACGTGCAGCGTATGCAGGTTGGCGTGACCGGCCCTGTGTACTGGTCGACGCGAGCCGCGGCAACGCTCGATTTGCGAATGGGACTTTCCGTAACCGTGGCGGCGGAGCGCAACCCGTTCATGAACATGATGATGGGCTCGCGTGGCACGCCCATGGCGTACACGATTCGCGTGGACAGGACCAACATGCTTCCGCGTATGTTCACCGGCGCCCGCAACCAGATATTTCGTGACGACAACGGTAACGGACGGCGAGACCGACATGAGCGCGGCGTCGGTGGTATCGTTATCCGCTGTGGCGCCCGCCAGGTTCAAACGGATGCGGAGGGGCGCTTCCACTGCGCCGACCGCGAGCAGCTGATTGACGCGCGTACCGTGCCCGTTGGATTGCTCGCTTCATCGATGAAGATCACCGTTGGTGAGCCGGTAGCGCTTCGTATCCTGCAACCCGTGCGCGTTGCTCTCGAGGTAGCCAGTACCGATAGCTTGCGGCTGCGCAAGGCAATGCTCACTGATGCAGTGGTGTACGCACGCGACACCACTGGCATGACCTGGTACGCCCGCAGCGATACGAGCGGTACCTTCATCTTGGATGCCTTGCCAACGGGACGCTACATGGTGGGCGTCGACGCATCGGCCCTCGAAGAACCGTTGAGCATGGCGACGGCCGAACCGGTGGTCGAGGTTGGCGGGAATGCACATACCGACCTCGTGACGATCGCGATGCGTGCACGTCCAATCCGCGTGAAGACGTTCGACTCCTCATCACCCGGATCAGTGCCTACCGCCGCTCCGGCGCCGGTACCGACGCGTCGCCTGCGAAAGGCGCCGCGATCGGTGCGGGAACAGAACTCGGTGTCCGCCCGTCCGCGCGCACAATGAACCGCTCAGCGTTTGTGCGTTGGCTCGAGTATGGTAGTTCCATAGGCCGATGGCTCGGCATGGTTGCCGTCGCGCTGCACCTTCCGTGGGCGAACGTCGCTGCCCAGGGGAGCTGTGTCACCAATCGGACGAACAACGCGTCCTGCCGCCTCGATATCACAATCAGCTCAACGGTTCAGGCCACGCGTCGCCTCGTGGTCACGCCTGGCACCAGCTTTTCATTGACGCCGGCAAGCGGTCAACTCGGTGTCGAGGACTACGCGGCGGGAATGTTCGACGCCAGTGGTTCCATTCAGCTGCTGGTTCAGTCCAATGCTCCGTGGCGCGTCCGCATGCAGTCGCTCTCGGGAAACATGAGTGGTTCGTGTACCAACAAGAGCGCCTCAACGATTTTATGGGGCACTACAGCGACTGCTCGTACGACTCCTGTGAGTACGGCGGCCACAACAGTTTTCAGCGGTACCGCGCCAACTTCAGGGCAAACGCGCAGCATTTTTCTGCGTGTCGGATTGGGATGGCTCACTGACGCTCCGGTGGCCGAGACCAACTGCACGTTGCCTGTCAGCTTTTCGGTAGGTGCGCCATGACGCGTTCGTTGTTGTGTCCGCGGTGCGGTGGGCATTGTCGGCAACGCCGCGGTCGTGGAGCCTGCACGGCGGCGCTCGTCTTGCTGTCCGCAGTAAGTGCACCGGCGACTAGTGCGGCCCAGACCACATCCAAGCTGACGACAGGAGTGCCGCTGCCAGTGGAAACGACCGCCAGCGTGGTGGTGGGCAGCGTGTTTCTACTGGACCCGGCGCAACCGTTGCTGGGTGAGAGCGGTGTGCCAATCGATCGGTGTTCGCCACTCACCTGCTTTCGCGGGAGTCTGACCATACGCAGCAATGCGGGCTGGCAGTTGCAAGTGCGAGTGGATCCCGCGTTCGGTGTCTCGTCGCCTATTACGTGGCTGCCGGTTGATGCGGAAGCCGTGTCACTGGGAGCGGCGTGGACAGCCGTGCGCAGTGGCGCTGCCCCATCGCCGGGCGTACCAGTGATGCTTCGTTTCGGGGTGGGGGGCGCGAACTCACAGCGCCCATCGGCCAGCGTGCTTTCGAGTGCGCTGCGATATCGCGTGATCGCCCTGCCCTGACCTCCCCCGGTCTCAGGAATGGGTGAACGACAACGGGCACCTCTTGCGAGGTGCCCGTTGTGTGTGCTTGGTGGAGCGTGTCGCTAAGCCGGTGGCTTAGTACATGCCGCCCATGCCCGGGCCGCCGGCCGGAGCCGCCGGCTTGTCTTCCTTCTTCTCGACAATGAGCGCTTCGGTCGTGAGCAGCAGACCGGCGATCGACGCCGCGTTCTGGAGGGCGGTACGCGTGACCTTGGTCGGGTCGATGACGCCAGCCTGCACGAGGTCTTCGTACACGTCGGTCAGCGCGTTGTAGCCGAAGCTCGTTTCCTTGGCCGTGCGGATCTTCTCGATCACGATCGAGCCTTCACCGCCCGCGTTCTGCACGATCATGCGGAGCGGCTCTTCGATGGCGCGACGGATGATGTCGACACCGATCTGCTCGTCGCGCTCGGCGACCTTCACGTCCTTGAGCACATGCTGCGCACGCACGAGTGCGACGCCGCCGCCCGGGACGATGCCTTCTTCGACGGCGGCACGCGTGGCGTGCAACGCGTCTTCGACGCGGGCCTTCTTCTCCTTCATTTCGGCTTCGGTCGCGGCGCCGACGTTGATGACGGCCACGCCACCGGCGAGCTTCGCAAGACGCTCCTGGAGCTTCTCACGATCGTAGTCCGACGTGCTCTTGTCGATGGCAGCGCGGATTTCCTTCACGCGGCCTTCGATGTCCTTCTGCTCGCCGGCGCCATCGATGATCGTCGTGTTGTCCTTGTCGATCACGATGCGCTTGGCCGAGCCGAGGTCCGTGAGGACCGCGTTCTCGAGCTTGAAGCCGACTTCGTCGGAGATGAGATGGCCCCGCCGAGTCAAAGCGTCCCAACGCGGCTACCTTATGAAGTGTACCGCCACACAGCGTCCTCGCTGCGCCTTGACCTACCTCAGCGTCACGAACCGATCCAAACAACGAGCACCTCATGCGAGGTGCCCGTTGGGTAAAGCAGACGAGTGCCGGAGTCGATCACTGTTCAAGTGCGAATCGGTCGACAAGCTCTTCACAGTTCCGGGCTTCCGCAGCGTGCTCGGTTGCAGCATGAACCAATCCGGTGATCTGCCCGAGATATGCCGACTTGACTTCTCCCGCCTGCAGGCAAAGGAGAACAGGCGAATACCGGAAAGGCGTTGGGAGTTCGCCGCGTATCGAAAGAAGGGGAAGCACGGAACTCTCTCCCCAGTATTTGGCAATAGTCGAGTCCTCCTCGGTCGAAACCGTCAAGATTCGACTTCGAGGCACTCTGAGTAGCGCCTCGCGTACCTCTTGCTTGATTGTTCGACACGTTGGGCAGGTCGTCAGGAAGAGATATGCAAGTACCGGTTGGGGACCAGCCAGTCGAGCTCTGTAGATCGAAAGAGAGTCCACCGAAGGCGCAGACAGGCTCTCGATAGCGACGGCGGATCTCTCCCATGCGCGAACGCGCCGCACATGAAACGATTGATGGCTGTTCATCCATACTTTTGCGGCGATGGTCGCCGCAAGCATGGTGAGGACAGTCAACGCACGTCGTGAACGGTTCACCACGACTGCCACAGAGAAATGCGCCCTCCGGTTGAGGTCATCTTCAGCACTGCAATCTTATTGCCGCGTGCGCTCAACCAGCTGATGTGGTCGGGCGCCTCCCAGGTCCCAAGGTAATGGCCATCGGAGACGCGATACCGATCGATGAGCTTCCCTCGCAGCGCCCCCACACCATGATAAGCGATCATGATGGTGCTGCCGAGTTGGGCCGCAGCGATGGCAGTTGACGTCATGGATCGCAACGAGTCGACCGGCGGAACATCCGGCTCCTGCGCCGACCATGAAATCGAGTCATGCTCCAGCAGCGCCACCCCCGGTGCGGTCTGTCGGGCTACCACGCATCGCGATTTGCCGATTGCCAGCAGGATGCTCTGAGTCAACCGAACGTACTCGCTGGCATCACCGCCTCCTCCCACGCTCGGTAGTCCTCCCGATTCGGAACCCCATGGAAAACGAAGTGGTGTCGCCGTGCCCTTCTCGAGGGAGACTCGCACCAATGGTGCACCGAGCGACAGCTGAGAAACCACCGCCTGAGCGCCGTCTGTTAGGCAAACCGATCGTGGTCCGGCGGACGTGATCTGCTGCTCGCCTATGAAGCGACCTCTCTTATCGAGCCGGACGATCTTTCCGTTCCCAGCATCAAGCACGACGAAGTTTCCGTGTTCGTCCACTACGATATCGGACGCTGCACGAATCTCGCTGGGGCCGCCACCGCTAGCGCTGTAGACCCATGCGTCTTCGCCGTTTGCACTCGAGATGCCAATCACTCGGTTCAGCGAGGGATCCAGGACCCCGATCACACCGTCGGCGATTGCGAGTTTGGATGGGAGAGCGAGAGTGGAATCGTCAGAGCCGATGTCACGTTGCCACACCACCTCCAGCGGAGCGCTGGTAATTGTGCGTTTCCCTTCCGAGCCGCTGTCGAGCACAGTGCAGCCAAGCAGCGAAGCAACGAAAACGGCGAGTGGGACGGCGACCGCGCCTCCACTCACGTATACCATATGTATCTGAATTTGCAGAAGACGGTGCATCGCGTTTCGCCATTGACCGTCGAGCACGAAACCACATTGCATCCGCAACTCTGGTTTCCGTTGGTACTACAAACGGGCCCACCGTCCTCCATGGCGCTCGCATTCGAAGTCACAAAGACCCCCGAGAGCGCGAGAAAGATCCCGAAAGCGACTGCGGGTACACGGAACTTCCTGTTCATGTCATGATCCTCAGTAGGGGGCGGGCGTTCTGTTCTTGCACACCATGATGCAGGTTTGTCCACCACCGTTGGGATCCGGTTTGCAGCTATTCGGATCGATCGTGCAAGTACTCGGACATGCGACTGATCCCGTCGAGCACGGCGCCCCCCCTTCGTCGGCTCTGCCAGACGAGGCGAATAGTATCGTCGCCGTTAAGACGGCGAGTACTCCGTACAACTTCATGGTCATATCCTCGAGACTCGTGAGGTACCGAGCTCACCCAGGTCGAGCAAGCTCAAACGAGGTCGCGACATTCACGCGACCCAAGATTGGTAAAAGGGCAGCATTAGTCCGCCCAGCGCGAATGTGCGAAACGGGGGGGGGGATTGTCAAGAGTCGGCATTCCAAAGCGACAACGGGCACCTCTTGCGAGGTGCCCGTTGTGTTTTGCTGCGTGGAGCGTGTCGCTGAGCGCGCGGCTCAGTACATGCCGCCCATGCCCGGGCCGCCAGCCGGAGCCGCCGGCTTGTCTTCCTTCTTCTCGACGATGAGCGCTTCGGTCGTGAGGAGCAGACCGGCGATCGAGGCCGAGTTCTGGAGCGCGGTACGCGTGACCTTGGTCGGGTCGATAACGCCGGCCTGCACGAGGTCTTCGTACGTGTCCGTGAGGGCGTTGTAGCCGAAGCTCGTCTCCTTCGCGTTCTTGATCTTCTCGATCACGATGGAGCCTTCGCCGCCGGCGTTCTGCACGATCATGCGGAGCGGCTCTTCGATGGCGCGACGGATGATGTCGACACCGATCTGCTCGTCGCGCTCGGCGACCTTCACGTCCTTGAGCACATGCTGCGCACGCACGAGTGCGACGCCGCCGCCCGGGACGATGCCTTCTTCGACGGCGGCACGCGTGGCGTGCAACGCGTCTTCGACGCGGGCCTTCTTCTCCTTCATTTCGGCTTCGGTCGCGGCGCCGACGTTGATGACGGCCACGCCACCGGCGAGCTTCGCAAGACGCTCCTGGAGCTTCTCACGATCGTAGTCCGACGTGCTCTTGTCGATGGCAGCGCGGATTTCCTTCACGCGGCCTTCGATGTCCTTCTGGTCACCGGCGCCGTCGATGATCGTGGTGTTGTCCTTGTCGATCACGATGCGCTTGGCCGAGCCGAGGTCGGTGAGGACCGCGTTCTCGAGCTTGAAGCCGACTTCGTCGGAGATGACCTGACCCTTCGTGAGCGTCGCGATGTCCTGGAGCATTGCCTTGCGGCGATCGCCGAAGCCCGGCGCCTTGACGGCGACGATGCGGAGCGTGCCACGGAGCTTGTTCACGACGAGCGTGGCGAGGGCTTCGCCTTCGACGTCTTCAGCGATGATGAGGAGAGGCTTGCCGAGCTGCGCCACCTTCTCGAGGACCGGGAGCAGGTCCTTCATGGCCGAGATCTTCTTGTCGTGGATGAGGATGAGGGCGTTCTCGAGAACGGCCTCCATCTTCTCCGGATCGGTGACGAAGTACGGCGAGAGGTAGCCGCGGTCGAACTGCATACCGTCGACGGTCTCGAGCGTCGTCTCGAGGCCCTTGGCCTCTTCGACGGTGATCACGCCGTCCTTGCCGACCTTCTCCATCGCTTCCGCGATGAGGTTGCCGATCTCGGGATCGTTGTTCGCCGAGATGGTGCCGACCTGCGCGATTTCCTTCTTGCCCGTGGTGGGCACGGAGATGCGCTTCAGTTCTTCGACGATGCCCGCCACGGCCTTCTCGATGCCGCGCTTGAGCGCCATCGGGTTGGAACCGGCGGTGACGTTCTTGAGGCCTTCACGATAGATGGCCTGGGCCAGCACCGTGGCGGTCGTGGTGCCGTCACCAGCGAGGTCCGACGTCTTGGTCGCGACTTCCTTCACCATCTGCGCGCCCATGTTTTCGATCGGATCGGCCAGTTCGATTTCCTTCGCGACCGTCACACCGTCCTTGGTGACCGTCGGGGCGCCGAACTTCTTGTCGATGACGACGTTGCGGCCCTTGGGGCCGAGCGTGACCTTGACTGCTTCGGCCAGCTGATCGACGCCGCGCTTGAGAGCCGCGCGCGCTTCAGTGTTGAAATGGAGTTCTTTCGCTGCCATGGTAGCTGAATTGGTTTAGGGTGCGGTTCAGTTGATCACGGCGAGAATATCGGACTCGCGCAGGATGAGGAGTGCCTCGCCCTCGATCGTCACTTCGGTGCCGCTGTACTTCCCGTACAGCACCTTGTCACCGACCTTCACGTCCATCGGGACGCGGGCATCCTTCTCGAAGCGGCCCGGGCCAACGGCGACGATGTTACCCTGCTGCGGCTTTTCCTTGGCGGTATCGGGGATGTACAGCCCACCACGCATCTGCTCCGCCTCTTCAAGCGGCTTCACGACTACGCGATCCGCGAGCGGCGCGACCTTGGACATACGGGTTGATCTCCTGGAACTGTGTCAGGGGAACGAACTAAGAGATGGATTAGCACTCACAGCACATGAGTGCTAACGAATGAAACCTAGGGGTGCCGGCATCGTGAGTCAAGGGGCACAGTGACGCTCTAAACTGTTCAGAATAAACGACTTAGGCGCTTGCCACTTCGGCAGCATGGTTTGTCAGACTGGCAAGCGTTGCAAGAATGAGCGGCCAGTTTGGCAGAACACAGGCAGCCTTCGCTCAGGCGAAAATGAGCGAGCCGCTCTGGCAGACGTGCTCAGCGCCGTCGTCGCGGCGGATGCGAATGCCACCGTGGGCCGTAATCCCGGTGACTACCCCGACGGCGGGCGAAGTCACCCGCCGGCCCCTGGCCGCATCGCGATCGTGCCATTGCGCCAGTTCGTGCGGAGCCAAGGGGCCGCGGCTGGCCGCCGCCCGACGAAGCGCCGGTGCCACCGCCGACAGCAGCGCATCGCGCGACACATCAGCACGTACTGTGGCGGTATCCGCCAACTCCGGCGGCACGCGGCGATTGATCCCCACCCCAATGGCCACCCAGTCCGGTCGTGCACCGTGCCATCGTACTTCGATTAGCACGCCACCCAACTTGCGTCGTTCGACCTGCAGATCGTTGGGCCACTTGAGCGAAACAGGCGCGAGCGTCAGCACATCCAGTGCGCCGGCGAGTTCGAGTCCCACCCGCAACGCCAGCACATCCAGCGAGCTGGTATCGGCGGGTCGCTCGATGAGTGTGCACCACAATCCCGCATCGGGCTCCGACACCCACGTCTTACCGCTGCGCCCGCGGCCGGCAGCTTGGGCCGACGCCAACACGAGTGTTCCCGCCGGTGCACCGTCTTCGGCCAAGGCATGGGCCACGTCCATGGTCGAGGTGACACGCACGTGGTAATCGAGCCGTGCTAGCCCCAGCGCGGCCACCAACTCGTGGGACGGAGCTGTCACGCGCCCGTAGTGGCCAGCGTGTAGAACACCACACCCGCGAGTATGACACGATAGAGCGCAAACACGCCGAAGCTGTGCTTGCTGACATAGCGCAGCAACACGGTGATCGCGAGCCAGCTGCTGACGGCCGCGGCGATGACTCCGTATACCAGTGGCATCGTGAGCCCTTCCGCCTGCAGCGCGGCCGGCGCCTCCTTGGCCACGGCGGCGATGGTAATGGGCATGCTCATGAGAAAGCTGAACCGGGCGGCGCTGGGGCGATCGAGATGCAGCAGCCGACCCGCCGTAATGGTGGAGCCAGACCGCGACACGCCGGGCACCAGGGCCAGCACCTGGGCGCACCCCACGATGATGGCATCGCGCATGGTGACGTCCTCGATCGAACGTGAACGCACGCTCCACTTGTCGATGGCCCAGAGTAGCACGCCGAGTACGACCAGCGTCGTCGCAATGATATACGGCGAGCGAAACACCGTCTTCGCGAGGTCGTTGAGCAGCAGCCCCCCGATACCGGCCGGAATGGTAGCCACGATGAGAAACACCAATCGCTTCTCGTGCACGGTGTTCACCTGCCGTGTGCGCAGGATGTTGAACGCGCTGCGCGTCATCTCAAGCCACTCGTTACGGAAGTACCACATGAGCGCGACGAGCGTCCCGAAGTGCAACGCCACATCGAACGACAGCCCCGGGTCTTCCCAGCCAAGCAGATAGGGCGTGAGTGCGAGGTGCGCCGAACTGGAGACAGGGAGCAGCTCGGTAAGTCCCTGCACGAGGCCCAGGACGATGGCCTGAAAGGCGGTCACGTGGTACTGGAAAAGGGGGAGATCGACGGCAGACTGTCAGTCGCCGTACCGGAGGAAGCAGACGGCGCGGCCAGCGTGCGCTCATACAGCGCTTCGTACTGCGCCACGATGGCATCTTCACTGAAGCGGGTGCGCGCATCGGTTGCGGCCGCTTCGCTCATGCCCTGCCAACGCTTTGCGTCGCGCAATAACTCGACCCCGGCGCGCGCCATGGCATCGACATCACCAACTGGATACAGGTATCCGGTGACACCGTGCGTCACCACCTCCGGCAATCCGCCGGCGTGCGCCCCAATGACCGGTACGCCGCTGGCCATGGCCTCGAGCGCACTCAGTCCGAACGACTCGCTGTCGCTGGTGAGCAGGAAGAGATCGGCACCGGCCAGCAGCGGGGCAATCGCATCGATCTTGCCGAGGAAGTGCACGTGCTCGGCGACGCCGAGTTCCCGCGCCTCCGCCTCAGCCTCGACGCGCTCCGGACCATCACCGATCATGATGAGCACCGATGGCACCTCCCGATCGATTCGCGCGAACGTCTTCACGATATCCCGCACGCGCTTTACCGGGCGGAAGTTCGAGATGTGCATGACGACTTTCCGGGCTTTCGTCACATCAGCCGGAATGGGGAAGACGTGGCGCGAGCGATCGTACAGCTGGGGATCGATGAAATTGTGAATGACATCCACCTGGCAGCCGACGCATCCGAATGCCCGGTAGGTCTCATCACGCAGATAATCGGAGACCGCGGTTACGGCGTGGGACTTCTCGATGGAGAACTTGGTGATTGAATAAAAGGAGCGTTCCTGTCCAACGATCGTGATGTCGGTACCGTGCAACGTGGTCACCACCTTCACATCGCGCCCTTCTTCGCGCAACATCGAGCGCGCAATCCACGCACTGGTGGCATGCGGGATTGCGTAATGACAATGCAGTACATCGAGTTGATGATCGCGCACGACTTCGTGCATGCGAACGGCGAGCGCGAGATCATACGGCGGGTACTCGAACAGCGGGTAGCGCCCCACATCGACTTCGTGGAAGTAGACGCGCGGGAGGAAGCTGGGCAAACGGAAGGGCTGTGCGTACGTGATGAAGTGCACTTCGTGCCCACGCGCCGCGAGCGCGATGCCGAGCTCCGTTGCCAGCGCACCAGACCCACCGTAGGTGGGATAGCAGGTGATTCCGATCTTCATGTATGCACTCCCGACGTCGGCGCCACGGCATCCCACCAGGCGCGTGCGGTGTTGGGCGCATCCGCGGCGAGCGGATCGACCCACGTGACCTGCGCTTCCGGCAGTTGGTGCCGGAACCAGGTGCGCTGCCGTTTGGCGTACTGCCTTGTTTCGATGATGACCCGCTCTGTTGCCGCTGCCAGCGACATCGTCCCTTCTACTGCCGCCCGCATGACACCGTAGCCACTGGCGTTCCACGCCGGTGCATCAGGCGGGACCTCCCGCCGTAATTGCTCGATTTCCTCGACAAAGCCGTTGGCGATCATGAGCCGGACGCGATCGGCAATGCGGTTGGCGAGCGCCGGGCCAGGATCCACCACAAGATAGCGCACCGGTCGTACCGGCGGACGATCGGGGGCAAAACGATCGGAGAGCCGCACACCCGCCAACAGGGCCGTTTCCACGGCCCGCAGCTGTTGGGTTCGTCCAAGATGTGCACGAGCCGGATCGAGTCGGGCACACCAGCGCTGCAACTCGGCCAGACTGAGTGCTCCGAGCACCGGCTCGAGTGCAGCGCGCTGCTCCACGTCGAGCAGGGGCACCTCATCGAGCGGTTGCACCAAGGCACGTATGTACAGCCCCGTCCCGCCGACGATGATTGGCGGCGTGTGAGCCCGCGCCGCCTCGTGACACCAATGCGCGGCATCGAGCGCCCAGCGGTGCGCCGAATATCGTTCGGTGGGCGGAACCACATCGATACCGAAATGCGGGACCCTGCTACGCTCCTCGCGCGTAGGCTTGGCCGTACCGACATCGAAGCCAGTATACACCTGTCGGGAATCTGCGCTCACGATGGCGAGGCCCCGTTCCTCGGCGAGATGCAGCGCCAGGGCGCTCTTGCCGGCCGCTGTCGGGCCAACGACGCAGGCAAGCGCTGGCAATGGCGACGCGGGCGATTCGTTCGACGACACGTGCGGTACGGCGGGGGCGCTACTTGCGACCGAAGCGTCGATCGAGCTCATCCCACGACAATCGCACGATGGTACTGCGGCCGTGCACATCATGCGCGGGGAGGCGCGTCTCAGCCAACGCGATGTACAACGCGCGCATTTCGCCGGGCGACAGGCTGTCGCCCGCCTTCACGGCAGCCTTGCACGCGAAGGTGGCCGCCAAGCGTTCGTGTCGGGCATGGGTACTCGCACTACGATCACCCGTCATGGCCGCCAGCGTGTCACGCAGGCATCGCTCGGCATCAAAGCGCGGATGCGGCATGGGGACCGCATTCACCAGCAGGGTGTTCCCACCGAAGTGATCGATTTCGAAGCCCAGTCGAACGAAGAGATCCCGACTCGACTCGAACGCCTCTGCTTCTGCCGGCGCCAAGTGCAGCGTCATGGGAAACAGCAGGCGTTGCGACGGCGCTTCACCGCGTTCGAGCACGCCGAGGAACTGCTCGTACAGCACCCGCTCGTGCGCGGAGTGCTGATCGATGAGCACCACGCCTTCGTCGTGTTCGAACATCAGGTAGGTTCGGCGCAGCTGCAGCAGTGGCGGCACGACCATTGGCGCCTGCTCCTCATTTGCACCGCTATGGTCGTGCTCCCGGTTGATGGGCGCTGGCGACGGCATGCCGTGCCCGACCGACGGCTCCGCCATGGCATCCCACGGCGGCGTATCGAAGGCCGGTGCCGCCGCGAGTTCATCACGCGTGGCGAACAGTCCATCGAGCGACGGCGTGACACGCAGTGCCGATGGGTCGAGCGCGTGCTGATCGTTACGCCATGCTGGCGTGACATTGACGGGTGGCGTCCAGGTTCTCCAGCCACCGATTCCGGCGGAGGCGTCGAACAGCCCTAGAGCGCGGCGAACGGCCTGCTCCACCGCACGTTCGATGGGCCAGCGATCGCGGAAGCGAACCTCGGACTTGGCCGGATGCACGTTCACGTCGACATCACCACCGGGCACGTGTACCTGCAAGACCAGCGACGGCCGCACACCCGAGGGCAGCGTGGACTTGTACGCGGCTTCTGCCGCGCGCACGAGTCCGTGATCACGAACAATGCGTCCGTTGACGATGAGCAGTACCCGGCGTGAGGCCGTTCCCACGTCGGCGGGACGTTCGGCGAGCCCCGTGATGTGCACGGGGCCGACAACATCATCGACATCGACGAAGCGATCGAGTTCGCGCGCCCCCCAGAGCGCCATGAGCCGGGCGCGCAGTGTGCCGACGGCTGGCAGGTCGAGGGCCACCTTGCCATCGTGGCGCACGATGAAGTGCACGTCGCGACGCAGCGTGGCAATGGCGTGCATGGTTTCGAGCACACTGCGCCATTCACTGCGGGCGCTGCGCAAGAACTTCTGTCGCGCCGGCGTGTTGTAGAACAGTCGGTGCACCGACACCGTGGTACCACGGCGGCGCGCCGCCTCGCGGGTGTCGAGCAGCGTGCCGCCGGCGACTCGTACCTCGGTGCCGGCGCCGTCGTCGGGCGCGGTCTCGATGTGCAGTTCGGACACCGACGCGATGGCCGGCAGCGCTTCGCCGCGGAAGCCGAAACTGCGCACCCCCACCAATTGTTCGGCCGCCGTGATCTTCGACGTCGCGTGGCGAGAGAGGGCGAGCACAGCGTCGGCCGTGTCCATGCCGGAGCCATCGTCGGCGATGCGAATGAGTGCCCGACCGCCCTCCTCGACAGTAACGTCGATGGTGGTGGCCCCGGCGTCGAGTGCGTTTTCGACCAGTTCCTTCACCACCGATGCCGGTCGCTCGACCACCTCGCCAGCGGCGATCTGGTCGGCAACAGCGCTGGGAAGAACGGCGATCCTCGACATTCCGAAGCTTATCGTGGGCGGGACGTATCGAGGAGTGGCGTCAACCGCGAGGCGGGAATCCATCCGAGTCGATCATCGGCGAGCATTACCCGGCTCCACCCCTCCTGCTCGGCCGTCACCTTCACCACATCTCCAGTGGACACACCGCCAGCGGTCTGCGCCTCGAAGCCCGGTGCGGCGCGCAGTGTTTCCGGGCGGCCGACGACATGGAGGGTCGACGCGTCGAGCGCACGATGGCCCCACCACGCGGTTCCACCGGCACCGCATGCCAGCAGTACCAGCAGCCCGCCGGCCGCAGCGAGTGCCCGTGAAGGAGTGGGTTGCCGCCATGCGAGCCACAGCGCAATCCACGCCAGGCACCAGGCCACGACGCCGACGGTGATGAGCATGGTAACCGGCACCATGGGGACATCGGCAAAGCCACCGCGTGCCCCCGCTGGCAGCATGGCGAGTTGCCGCTGCACATCGGCAGCGAGCGGATCGAGCCGCGCCGCACGCTGCCACGCCACCACTGCGTGAACGGTGTCCGCCGCCGCCCAAGACGCGGTGCCCCAATTGACGAGCAACGACACGTCGCGGGGACAGGCAGCCGCAGCGGTGGCAAAACGCTGCGCAGCGCTTGAGAACCGTCGCGCCGAATACGCCGCCACGGCCTCACCCACGAGCAGGTCGAGAGGCGTCGCAGGAACGGTGACGGCGGCCCCCGCGGCGTCAGCGGCACTGCGGCATGGAAGCGTCGACGATGCCTCCGAGGGAGCCGGCGGTGGCGCTGCGGACTGCGCTCGCAGAGTGGCCGGCGAGGCGCCGGCGCCTGTCATGGCGGATATCAGGATGAGCAGCGTGCTGCTCCGCCGCAGCCGGCGGGCCCACAAACGAGTCTTCCCGTGCGGCACCGCCTCACTGGAGACGCGCTGAAACAGAGCCGTTGCGCGCACGTCTGGATTGGCCGCGACTTTCGCAGCCTCGTGAACACGATCGCCGCCGAACCCTTGTACGGCGAGGTCATCGAGGAAATGCAGAACATCGAGTGTAGTGGCCCGCGTGACCCCACGCCGACGCAGGACACGTTCGAAATCACGCCGGGTGACCATCTCTGCCGGTGACACGTGCAACCGGCTGGCCAATTGATCGATGAGTTCGCGACGCGTGCGACGCGCGACCCCGCCAGGTGACGAATCGACAGGCACGCTCGGGCGAACAACATCAGAAGGGCTGCCAGTTTCGTCTTCGGCCCGTTGGCGCGCCGGACGTTTGAACCGCACGATCAAGGCCGGCAGCGGAGCGAGTAGTAACACCGCGAGTATTCCCAGCCAGGTCATGCGTGACCAATCAGCAAGCGACCCGGTGTCCCGGTGCGCCCATGGACGGAGTGGCATCTGCTCGCCGATGTCCTCCGGTGTGGGCGCGGCGAGATCGCCAGGCGCCACACGCACATCAGCCGGCGCCGTTTCCGCCATGAGATACTGGCGTTTATACGGATCGAAGTACGGATACCGAATGGCCGGCACGACAGCAGGCCCGTCGCGTGTGGGCGTAAGCAGGAACTCGAATTCCTTGGCACCGCGCACCAAGGCGCCGCTGGTGTCCACCTGCACCCGTTCGGTACCCGGCACCACGGTAGCCCACGAGAGTTCCAATGCGGGGCGCGGTAGCAGTCGCACGTTCCCCGTACCCTCGATGCGCACGATGAGCACCAACGGGTTACCCACAGTAGCCGCACTCGCATCAAATCGGGCGGACGCGCGCAAAACGCCGACCGCGCCGATGAAATCGTCGGGACGGCCTTCGAGGGGCAGCGCCTTGACTACCAGTTGCGCACTTTCGGCGCGCACAACGAAGCGATCTTCGCGACTGAAGTAGCTTGCCGACTGCGGTAGACTGTAGGTGAGTTGCGGGGCCGGCACGCGAACCGTTCCCGCCGAGACGGGGAACAGGGCGCGCTGAAATACGTGCGCCTCGTACGCGAAGCGACCACCGTAGTTTCGTGGGGCGACGCGTGTTGGCGTACCAAGTTCGTACGCGAGCAGCCCGCGAAGTTCTGGCGGCAGAAACTCGGGATTGCGACGAAGGCGTGCGCGCGCCTCGTCGCTGAGTAGCACGGCCACCTGATAGGTGACCTGCTGCCCCTCAAATACCGTGTCGGGAAACACGGCCGCATGAAAATCGATGGGGCGGTTGGCGGCGGTGCGAATGCGCTGAGTGATAGCCGTGGGCGACGGTTGCGCAGAAGCCGACACCGCGGCCGCGGCGCAGAGCCCCACGCTTTGAACCAGGATGCGTCGCATGTTGCCCAATGCCTGCCAGCAGCGCTTCACCAGTCTTTCCCTCCCGGTGGCACGCGCCCCTGCCGTTGCTTGCGTCCCTGCACATCTTTTTCTTCGCGGGCCGCACTGTTCAACAGTGCATCAGCCTGACGCTGGTCGAGCCCACCCTGCGATTGTGGCTGCGGCTGTTGATCGTTGTTCTGATTGTTGCCTCCTCCACCCCCACCTCCACCACCGCCACTCTGTGGTGGCTGCTTGCGCAGCGCCAGTTCGTAGTTCCACTTGGCGTCGGCGTATCCGGGACGCTCCAAGAGAAACGCCCGATACGCGGTCTTGGCAGCCGCCAGCTGCTGATCGGCCTCCGGATTCTCTGGCGCGCGCCCCTGAATCAGGGCAGCCAAGCCGGCATTGAAGCGCGCACGCGCGCGAACTTCCCCGTCGCTGTTCTTGCGCACCGCCTCGAGCAGGCTCTGCGCTTCACGCAGCGAATCGGCGCCGAGTATTGCGGTGCCGAGGTTGTAGATCGTCTGTGATGTAGTATCCCCCCTCGTGACGAGCATGCGGTAGGCGGCAATGGCCTCCGCAACCCGCCCTTCCTTGAACAGCGCCGCCGGATCCGGCTCGCTGGCACACGCCACGAACGCGACGGGCACCAACGCCATCATCATCAAGGCAGTGGCCGCGCCGCCTTTCGGCGCTGCGGTCTGACGCGTGTTGTCGCCGACGACTTGTTCACGGCGGCGCCTGGCCGGGGCCACGAGGCGCCACGTATCCCACGCCAACAGCATCAAGGCCGGAACAAGTAGCCACAGCACGCGCGGCACATGATCCTCGCGGGTGTCGATGGTGCGTCGGGCAGTGCGGAGCGAACGCAGCGCACCGCGAATGCGAGAGGCCTTGTCCGACGCCTCGGCAGGAATGAAGGTGCCGCCGGCCGCCGTCGCCGCCTTTTCAAGCAGCTCTGGCGAGTACTTCGTGACGACCACGTTGCCTTCGTCATCGGTTTTATTCTTCGTCACGGAACCATCGCGCACAGGGATCGTGCTGCCCTGCCGCGATCCGAATCCCACCGTGACCACGCTGATTCCCTTGGCGCCCGCCTCTTGCGCCGCCGTCTCCACGTCTTCGACCTGGTCGAAGGACTCGCCGTCAGTCATGAGCACGAGCGCGCGATCCGCACTCCCGTCGCTTGCCAGGAGCAGTTCGGTGGCCTGACGGATGGCTTTGGAGAGCGAACTGCCCGCCTGCCCGACTACGCTGGGATCGAGATTCTCGAGGAACAACTCGAGCGCGCCGTCGTCGCTGGTGAGCGGTGTGAGGATGTAACTCCGGCCTGCGAACGCAATGAGTGCCACGCGATCGGCCTGCGACATGGCGCGAAGCCGCCGGACCTCCTGCTTCATTCGCTCCAGACGATTGGGCTTTTCGTCCGGAGCCATCATGGAGAGCGAGGCATCGAGCGCGATGGCCATATCGATACCGCGCGAGCTGACGGGGCCACGAGCAAGTCCCCATCGAGGCCCCGTGAAAGCCAGTCCGATCAGAAGTGCAGCCCCCACAATGCGCCACGAACGTCGCCCTTCGCTCTTGTCCTCCGGCGGCAACAGCCGCGCGAGCGCCGAATGCTCGGCGAAGCGCGCCATGCGCTGTGCTCGCTGTGCCGCTCGTTGGCGCAACAGCCACCACACCCCGAGCGGCAGCAGCACCGCCACCACGAGATACCAGGGCATATCGAGCACGAGTGGCGGCACATTGTCGCCGAGCGGAATGGTAAGCGGCTGGAAAGCGTTCATCGGCGGCCTTACGGGAGGACGCCGCGGCGCGCGCGGAGCCAGAGTTCGCCAACCAACGCGACCACCCCGAAGAGCAGTGGCCAACGGAATCGCTCGGTGTAGCGAATGTAGGCTTTGGCCTCCACCGATGAGCGCTCGAGCCGATCGATCTGTTCGTAGATGGCCTGCAACGCGGCGGCATCCTTGGCGCGGAAGTAGCGCCCACCGGTGGTCGCGGCGATTTCCGTGAGCAACGGCTCGTCGATTTTGACAGGCCGGTTCTCGTACCGCAAACCGAAGAGGCCGCGCCCCACCGGCACCGGGGCCATGCCCTCGCTGCCAACACCGATGGTGTAAATGCGGATACCAAACGCTCCGGCTGCCTGCGCCGCTGTGCGCGGATCGATCGCTCCGCGATTGTTCTCGCCGTCGGTGAGCAACACCATCACGCGCGATCGGCCCGGCGAATTGCGCAGGCGATTGGCGGCGGTGGCGATGGCCGTGCCGATGGCGGTACCATCTTCCAGTTGGCCAACCTGAAGATTGTCGATAGCCGCCAACACGACCGGGTAGTCGGTGGTGAGCGGGACCTGCGTGAGCGCTTCTCCAGAAAACGCCACGAGCCCCACGCGATCGGACTTCCGACCTGTCACGAAGCGCTTGAGTTTCTCTCTCGCCACTTCCATGCGATTCTGCGGCTGGAAGTCTTCCGCCAGCATGGAACTGGAGATGTCGATGGTGAGCGCGATATCAATACCATCGCTGTTGACGCGCTCTGCCCGCGCGCCGGATCGCGGCCTGGCGATGGCGACAACGAGCGCGGCCATTGCCAGCGCGCGCAGCCAAGGCACCCACTTCACGAAACGCAGCGCAGGCCGCGGCCCTCGCACGAGCACCGTGGCGCGCGAGAAGGGAATGGTCTGTCTGCCGACTTCGCGACGTCGCTGCCACCAGAGCCACAGGGGAACAAGCAGCAGCAACAGCAACACCGACGGATGCGCGAAGTTGAGCCCAAGGACGGTGAACGAAGACAGGCGGTCGAGCCACCAGGCCCCGAGGGAATCGGGTGCCATCATTTGCCCGCCCCAGCCTTCGGTCCACGCGGTGTGCGCGACGCCCGACGCGCCTGCTCTTCGGTGTCCTTGCGCTCCCGCGCCACGGCGGCTGCCGCTTCGCGACGTGCCGCCTCCTCTGCAGCCCGACGAGCTAACTCAGCGGCCTCCACGTACTCCACCACGGCACGCGCAGCGGCCGCCAACTCGCGCGCGCGGGCGGGCGACACCATTCGGGCCGCGAACTTGATACCATCGACATCGGCCATCAGCGAAAGCAGCCGATCGTGCGGCACCCGCGCGTCGAGGCCGATACGGTCGAGTAGTTCGCCCGATGTGAGCGACAAGGCGGCCTCGGGCAGGCGACTCGCGAGATACATGCGCAGCACTTCGAGAGAGAGAGCAACGTAACGGCCGGCCTCTCCCGCATCGACCAACCCCAAGCGATCGAGGCGGGCGAACTCATGTTGCGCTCGGGCGAACGGATCGAGCGCCGCCAAGCTGACCGCCTCGGACTTGGCACGTCGGCGGCGGCGCCAGACCCACCACAAGAGCGCCAGCGCGGCCAGTACGAGCAAGGCCGGCCACCACTGCTGCCACCAAGGTATGACACGAGGAAACAGGTCACGCGCCGGCTTGGGCTGATGCTGCGTGCTGTCGCCGAGCAGTACGCTCCTCACGAACACTTTGGCGTCACGAAGCGGCACGCGAATTGTGGCCGTATCAAAGCGTACGACAACATCGGGCATGCCGAGTGACAGCTGGCCCACGTCCCACGCGCTCAGCGTATAAACGGCGCGCTCGCGACGGGTAGCGATGCGTGTTCCCTCATCGACAATGCGAACGGGCTCGCGCATCGCGACCACCGCGGCAGAGTCGGCAATGGTGGGCCACTCCACCCGCGCGTTCGCCGGAACCGATACCGTGACCACAAAGGTGAACGGGTCGCCCACTTCGACGGTGTCGGGCTGCACCATTGTGCCGGCGCGAACACGTGCACCGGCGCGCGGGGCCAGAAAGCCGGTATCGGTGGGCGGTGCCGACGGCCGGGCCGGCTGTTCGGCGGCCACCAAGACGGCCAGCAGCAACGGCATGAGCGCGATGCTCATCGACGCGGTACCGAGCCGCTCTCGACGGCGAGCGCGGCATCACCGAGGGCACCACGCGGACCGGTGCGTACTGCGCCGTGTGGACGCCGACTCCGTGCGCGAAAGAAGGCGAGCAATGCGTCGACGTAGCCATGATCGGTGTGCACGATGATTTCATCGAGCCCCAGTCGCCCGAACAGTTTGCGTCGGGCGGCATCGTCAGCCGCTGTGCGCTCAGCGAAGGCCGCGCGCACAGCGGGATGCGACGTATCGATCTCGATGATTTCGCCAGTCTCAGGATCTTCCAGGCGTGCGGCCCCGATATCGGGGAGCACGCGCTCGGAGGGATCTTCGAGCGTTACGGCAATGACATCGTGGCGCTGCGCAAGACGCGCGAGCGGCTTCTCAACGTCGGCGGCAATAAAATCAGAGGCGAGGAACACCACGCTCCGATGTGGCAGCAATCGCATGAGCCGGTCGACGGCTGCCTCCATGGACGTACCGCGCCCCTTGGGCTCAACCGTCAGCAGGTCGCGAATGAGGCGAAGCGCGTGCTTGCGCCCCTTGCGTGCGGGCAATGCGTGCTCGACCCGATCGCTGAAGAGCATCAGGCCAACGCGGTCGTTGTTGCGGACGGCAGCGAGCGACAGTACCCCTGCCAGTTCAATGGCGAGATCGTGCTTGAAGCGCGCACGCGTACCGAATCGCGAAGAACCGGAGAGGTCCAACGCGAGCATGATTGTGAGTTCGCGCTCCTCGACGTATCGCTTGACGAACGGGCGCCCCATGCGCGCCGACACGTTCCAGTCGATGGAGCGCACTTCGTCGCCGGGCTGATATTCGCGCACCTCGGCGAATTCCATCCCCTGCCCCTTGAACAGCGAGCGGTACTCGCCGGCGAAGCGCGAATCGACCAGTCGGCGGGTGCGTACCTCGATGCGCCGTACCTGCCGGAGCACTTCGGCCGGCGCAATGGCCATGACGCTCACGGGAGTCCTCGTCGTGTCAGCGGCGCGTGCTCACGGCGCTTCGACCACCGCCAGCAGCCGAGCCACGATGGTATCGCTCGTGACCCCTTCTGCATCAGCTTCGAACGACGTGAGCACCCTGTGGCGTAGCACGTCGGGCGCGATGCTCTTCACATCATCGGGGGTAACAAAGGCGCGCCCCCGAAGGAACGCGTGGGCCCGGGCTGCCTGGCCCAACGCAATGGTGGCGCGTGGCGAGGCTCCGAATTCGATGAGCGGGCGCAGATCGGGAGCACCAACGTCGGCCGGATGGCGCGTCGCGTGGACGAGATCGACGATGTAGTCGACGATACGCTCGTCCATGTAGAGTTCCGAAATGCGGCGACGCGCATCGAGGAGCTCTTCGGGCGAGGCCACGGGTACGATGGTCGTCTGATCACCACCTGCCATGCGCCGCAGGATTTCCTTTTCCTCGGCGCGCGTGGGGTAGCCTACCCGGAGCTTCATCATGAAGCGATCGACCTGCGCCTCGGGCAACGGGTAGGTGCCCTCCTGCTCAATGGGGTTCTGCGTGGCGAGCACGAGAAACGGCTCGGCCAGCTTGTACGTGCTGCCGCCGATCGTGACCTGCTTTTCCTGCATCGCTTCGAGCAGCGCCGCCTGCACTTTGGCCGGCGCTCGATTGATTTCGTCAGCGAGGATGATGTTGGCGAAGATCGGCCCGTGTTTGACCCGGAATTGTCCGGTGGGCTGATCGAAGATCTGCGTGCCGATGACGTCGGCCGGCAACAGATCGGGGGTGAACTGAATGCGCTGAAAGGTGGTGCGCACCGTTTCGGCGAGCGTACGCACCGTGAGCGTCTTGGCCAGCCCGGGCACGCCTTCGAGCAGTACATGACCACCGGTGAGCAGGCTGATGAGGAGCCGCTCCACCATGTATTCCTGTCCCACGATGCGGCGCGCAACCTCGCGCAGCACCCCCTGAACCAGCGCCGCGTCCTGCGACGAGGCAACACTCGTGGTCACGTAAGCCTGCTCCTAGATGAGTGCCCGTAAAGGCCAGTGGGTAGTCACGACGGGTGCGCTACTCGTGCTACCCGACAGTGGGCCGCCTGCTCCCTGCCCTGAGGCCGGGTAGGACGGTCAGCGCTGGGCCAGCAATGCCTCGAGCACGAGGCGCTCGGCGTTGGTCAAAGCGCGCGCTTCGCCCGACGGGAGATTGCCGAGCTTCACCGGCCCGAAACTGGTACGCACCAGTCGTTCGACCTCGAGCCCGAGCGCATCACAGATACGACGGACCTCGTGCGTCTTGCCTTCGGTAATGGTGATCTCGAATGCCCACCGACGTGAACCTAGGGGATAGGCCTGAACGTCACGCGGCACGACCAATCCGTCGTCGAGTTGGACACCATCGCGGGCTTCGCGCGCGGCGGCCGAGGCATCGCCGCGGACCGTCGCGACATAGGTGCGCTCGACCTCCCGGCTGGGATGCGTGAGGGCGTGGGCGGCTGTTCCGTCGGTGGTGAGCAGCAACACGCCTTCGGTCATGAAGTCGAGGCGTCCGACGTAGACCAGGCCCGGCGCGTCGTCGATAATATCGAAGACGGTGGTACGCTGCTGCGGATCCTTCCGCGTGGTCATGACTGCGGCGGGCTTGTGCAGCACGATCCAGCGATGCGCCGTGACATGCGTTTTGACTGGTGTGCCATCGAGGGTGATGACATCACGGGCCGGGTCTACGACCTGCCCAACCAACGCCACGGTGCCATTGACCTGTACGCGGCCGTCGGCCACGGCCTGATCGGCCCCGCGGCGCGACACGACGCCGGCTCGTGCGAGTGCGCGCTGGATGCGCATGGGCCCTTCGTCGCGCGCCTTGGTCGTGCCTCCGGATTTACTGAAGCCACCATCGACGGGACGCTTTCCGCCGGGGCGCGCTGGGCGACCGGCAGCCGACGGGCCTTTGGCAGCAGAGGGCGCCTGAGACGCCGCCGGGCCCCTGGAGGAGCCGCTCCGATTGGCTTCGCGCCGCGCTTCGACGCGAGCGGCGGCAAAATCACGGTTGGTGGGTGCCTTACCAGCCGGCGCCCCGCGGCCGCGGGGAGCCTGGGTAGTGCCTGGGCGCCCGTCGCCGGTGCGCGTGGGGCCGGCGGACCGCCCACCTGACGAGCGGCCGCCAGCGGCCTTGCGCGGGCCGCCCTCTCCGCCGGAACGACGTGGCGGGGTCACTCGGGCACGACCGTGGCGTTCCCAGCGCCACGCAGCGCGATGGCCAACTCGTCGGCGCGCGGCAGTTCCTCGAGATGGCGCAGGGCGAACTGCTCGAGGAATTGCGGCGTGGTGCCGTACAGCAACGGCCGACCGATGCCTTCGCTACGTCCTACGATGTCGATCAGGTTGCGCTCATGCAGAGATTTGAGCACCGAACCGACGGCCACACCGCGAATCTCTTCGATCTCGGCGCGTCCGATGGGTTGGCGATAGGCCACGATGGCCAGGGTTTCGAGTGCGGCGGCGGACAGTTTTTGAGGGCGCACCGCCACCTGCGCGCGCTCGATCGCCTCGGCGAATTCCGCACGCGTGAGGATTTGCCAACCGCCACCCTGCTCCACCAGCTCGACGCCATGGCCGTCGACGTCGTAGTGCTCGCGCAGTTCGTCGATAGCCGCAGCTACCGCCGCCGGGCTGGACTCGGGGTCGAGCGCTTCGAGGGCCGCGAGCGGGATGGGACGCGTGGCCGCGAACAGCGCGGCCTCAAGCAGCTTCGCTAATGGCGTCACGCGAGATCTCCACAGAGGCGAACGGGCGATGCTGTGCGATGCGCAGCTCACCGAGCTTCGCCATTTCGAGCAGGGCGAGGAGCACGGACAGGATCTGCCAGGGCTCCGCGTCACGTCCTACGAGGTCGCTCCAGCGCGCGTGGCGCCGCATGGCGATCACGTTGCGAATGGTGCCCATGGCGCCCGCCACGTCGAGGGCACGTGGCACGACCTCGTGGATCTTGGGCTCCTTGGTGGTGCGCAAGACGCGGTCGACGGCGGCGAGCAGTTCACCGAGCGACAGCGCAAGCGGCGCGTTGAGCGGCGTAACATCGACCGCCACGGGCACGAAGCGACGGGCGAACTGATGCCGACGCTCTTCGCCACGACGCTCGAGCAGGTCGACGACTTCACGCATCTGCTGGTACTCGAGCAACCGGCGCACGAGTTCGGCGCGTGGGTCTTCCCAGGCGTCACCGCCATCGGCACGGGGGAGCAGCATCTGGGCCTTGATGCGAAGCAGCCGCGCGGCCATTTCGAGGTAGTCGGCGGCTTCGTCGAGCCCCAACGAACCGATGCGGGCCAGGAACTGCTCGGCGATGCGCGCGATCGGAATGTCGTAGATGTCGACCTGCTCGTCGCGAATGAGCGACAGCAGCAGATCGAGCGGCCCGGTGAACTGGCTCAGCTCGATGACGAACGACCGCGACTCGGCCTCGACGGGGCGAAAGTTGGGAGCAATCACGCAGCGTTCACGCGTCGAAAGGGTTGGGGAGCAGATACGGAATGTACACCTGCTGGGCGAGCCGGGTTACATAAAACGCCGGCGTCATCCAGGCATTCACGAGCGGGCGGCCAAACGACAGCAGGGCGAAAAGCAGGAAGAACCCGACGGCGCCGACCTGCTGATAGCGCAGCGACCATTGTGGCGGAAGCAGGTACTTGAAGACGTGCGACCCATCGAGCGGCGGAATGGGAATGAGATTGAACGCCGCCAGCACGAGGTTGAGCACGATGCCCTGCATGAACATGAGCTGCAGCACGAACAACGGCCGGAGCAAATCCGGGAACTGCTGTCCGAGCAGGCCGGTGCCAATGACCAGGGGCACGCAGCACAGCGCGATGACGATGTTCACCGCGACCCCGGCGAGCGAGACGATGATGTCTCCTCGGCGGTAGTTGCGGTAATTGCGCGGGTTGACCGGCACCGGTTTGGCGCCGCCGAAGATTGGACCACCGAGGAACGCCAGCATGGCCGGCAGGATGATGGTCATGAACGGGTCGATATGCTTGGCCGGATTCCAAGTGAGCCGGCCCAACTGGTACGCCGTCATGTCTCCCTGCCGCATAGCGGCATAGCCGTGCGCATACTCGTGGGCGACCATCGAGAAGAGCAGGACTGGAAAGACGAGGGCGAGTTGCTGGGCGAAATCCACCGCGGCAGCCGGGAAGGAATGGTGACGTTGGCGGGGGAAGCAGCGACTCCCGGCCCGGAACGCGAATGCAAGCAAATCGGAGTAGGAAGTGTAGCCATCGGGGGGCGCCAAGTCAAAAGTATTCCACACGAAAAGTTATCCACATTACAGACTGGCGGCGCTGAACGGCGACCGATGCTAACTCCCTCTCCCGGCGCCGCTTGACCGCTGCTCCCGATTCGCCTAAGTTTCCAAGTCTGTTCCGCCGTGGCCGGATTCCATCCGTCTGCCGGGTGGTTTCCACGTCACTGACAAACAAGTTCTCAGGAGTTTTTTCGTGCCGAATATCAAGTCCGCAAAGAAGGATCTGCGGAAGTCGCGTGCGGCAGCGGTGCGCAACCGCGCCCAGCGCTCGGCGCTGCGGACGGCCGTGAAGAAGGCGAAGACGGCAGCTGCGGCGGCGGATGACCGTCTCAACGCCACTGCGCTTCTCGATCGTGCTGCCCGCAAGGGACTCATTCACAAGAACGCGGCTGCTCGTCAGAAGAGCAAGATCGCGAAGCTTGCGAACGCGGCTGCCTGAGCAGCGCGCGACGGAAAGACGAAGGGCCCGGTCTCATTGAGACCGGGCCCTTCGTCTTTTCCTTCCCTACTCGAGCGCGGTGCCGGCCGTGCTCAGAACGCGGCCAGCTCGCCGCCGCACCGTTCGCAGTACCACTCCGTGGGGAGATTCATGGTGCCGCATTCGGTGCATCGCAGGGTCTTCTGCGGTTCACCGCTCACCGGCGCCGAGGACGTCAGGCCGGAGCGGGTGTCGGCGGACGTCATGGGCGCGGCCTCACCGGCCCCACCCTGATCGATGACGGAACGCAGGAACGCAAGGTCGTCGAAGGGATCGTTCGCCGCCGGAGCTGCAGGCGCGGCGGTGTTGGTGAGATCCCCGCGCGACTCATGCTCGGGCTGAATGCCCTGGAGCGATTGCACGAACTGCGCATCGGCAGGCCCGGTCGCTTCGCCGAACATGGCGAGTGCGTCGTCGAGTTCGGCCTGGTCGATAGGTGACCGCGACGACTCCATGGGCGTTGGAGCGGGTACCGCCGTGATGCTCGACGTGTCGAACAGCGCCGCCACATCGGCCAGTACTTCTTCGTGGCTGGCGCCCGTTGGCACCGGATTGTCGACCATGGCCTGCAGATCGATGTCGAGGAGGGCATCGTCGGAAACGCTGCTCTCGGTACCGGCGGCGGGGGTGACCATGGGGTTGCCGACGGCGTACGCGTCGGGAGCCGCCACATCAACCGTTTCGATCATGAAACCGTCGGTCGTTCCCGCGATCGAGGGCGCCGTCGGTTCTTCGACGGCGACATCGCTGCCCTCAAGCGCGGGTACGACGAGCGGCGTCGCCGAAACGGCGATGTTCACCGCAGGCGTCGGTGCCAACACCGGGGACTCGTCGACAGTTGACTCGACCGGTGCGGCCGGTTCCTCGGCAACGAGCTCAGGCCCCACGCGAGCGCTCGAAAGCAGCGACCGCACGTCATCGACTTCGGCGACCAGCACACTGCGCTCTTCACCAAGGGTGGCAATCTTGGCTTCGACATCCTGACGGACGCTTTCCCACCGCTCGTCGTCGTACTCCCCAACGAGATTGCGCAGCATTCCTTCGGCCAGCTCTTCCTCGTGGGCGGCGAGCCGACCTTCCAGTTCGCTCAACCGCTGCTCGAGATCGCCGCCAAGTGAGGCGAGGCCACCAACATGGGCCTGCAACTGTGTGATGACTTCGCTTCGACGGGCCAGATAGTCGCCGTGGACCCGCTCGAATACACGCAGCGGGGTATCAGCCCGCTTGGCCTCAAGCGCGGCCAGCCAGTCGTCATAGCGCTGTCGCTCCGCGACCAGCGCACGCACTTCTTCGATGGACACGGGGTGCAACTCCGTGAGAGGGACGAGGAGTGAACTCCGAGAAGCTCACGGGGACAGGGCGGCGAAGCAAGCACGACCATCCCGGCAACCGACGACGGGGGGCGTGGTGTGTCACGCGGATTTGACCGTCGGGCATCACCTTCGCGCGCCGGTGGGTGTGCGACGTGACAGGATGAACCCGCCACGTGTCCCCCGCCAGCGCCAGAAGGTGACTCCGGTCACAGATCGGCCGTGGGGCGATCAGGCCGTGAAAACCACGCGACCACCGACGACGGTGTAGCGCGCCTGCCCCGTAAACGTGTGACCGCCATAGGGGGTATTGCGCCCCTTGGACTTGAACTGCTTGGGGTCGCAGGTCCACTGGCGATTCGGGTCGAAGACTGTGACATCCGCGATGCTCCCACGGGCGAGCGTTCCACCAGGCAACCGGAAGATCTTGGCCTGCTTGCAGCTCATCGCATCGACCAGTTGGGGCAACGTGATGATGCCACGATGCAGCAGGTACGTGCAGTTCACGCCGAGTGAGGTTTCGAGCCCCACGATGCCATTGGGTGCATCGGCGAACTCGCGCTCCTTCTCGTCGTAGTGATGGGGCGCATGATCGGTGACGAGCAGATCGATGGTGCCATCGGCGACGCCCTGCTGCAGTGCTTCCACGTCTTCAGCGGTACGCAGCGGCGGATTCATCTTGGCGTTGGTGTTGTAACCATCGACTGCGTCTTCCGTGAGCGAGATGTGGTGTGAGCACACCTCGGCGGTGACGTTGATGCCGCGCTCCTTGCCCCAGCGTACGAGCTCGACCGAGCCCTTGGTGCTGAGATGGCACAGGTGAATGTGCCCGCCTGTGCGCTTCGCGAGCAGGATGTCACGAATGACGTAGATCTCCTCGGCCTCAGCGGGAATGCCCTTGAGGCCAAGCTTCGCACTCATGATGCCTTCGTTCATGCTGCCGCCGCGCGCGAGTGTCATGTCCTCGCAGTGTTCGGCGATGGGCACATTGAAGGCCCGGGCATACTCGAGGGCGGTGCGCATGAGCTGCGCACTCTCCACCGGCTTGCCGTCGTCGCTGAAGGCCACGGCGCCGGCACTGACCATTTCAGCGATTTCGGCGAGTGTCTCGCCCTTCTGCCCCACCGAAATGGCGCCGTACGGATAGACGCGCGCGAGGGCCGCGTTCTCGCCCTGCCGCTTCACGAAGCCAACCACGGCCTGGTTGTCAGTCACCGGCTTGGTGTTGGGCATCGCACACACCGCCGTGATGCCACCGGCCACGGCGCTGTGCGCGCCGCTGGCAACCGTCTCCACGTCTTCACGCCCCGGCTCGCGCAGGTGCACATGGACGTCGATGAATCCGGGCGCCACGATCAGCCCAGTCGCGTCGATGACCTCGGCGCCGTCGGGTGTTCCCAGAGCACCACCGCACGCCTCGACGACGCCATTGCGGAGCAGCACGTCGCCCACCGTGTCGAGTCCCTGCGAAGGATCGATGATACGCCCACCCTTGATGAGCAGGTCGCGTGTTCCGATCGGGTGCGCCATTTATGCGTTTCCTTTCTTGGCCGCTTCGGCCAGTTCAGGCTTGCCACCGGCAAGCAGGTAAAGCACCGCCATACGTACGGCGACGCCGTTCGTAACCTGGTCGAGAATGACCGAGTGCGGGCCGTCAGCCACATCACTGTCGATTTCCACGCCGCGATTCATGGGACCGGGGTGCAGAATCACGAGGTCGCGCGGAGCCTTCTCAAGACGGGCACCGGTCACGCCGAACACGCGATTGTATTCGCGCAGTGACGGGATGTACCCAGCCTGCATGCGCTCGAGTTGCAGCCGCAGCACGTTGAGTGCATCGGCCCACTCGATGGCTTCCTCGATGCGATTGAACACCGTCACGCCCATCGCTTCGATCGCGTTCGGGAGGAGCGAGCGCGGGCCACACACGGCGACTTCCGCGCCGAGCTTGGTGAGCCCCCAGATGTTCGAGCGGGCCACGCGCGAGTGCAGCACGTCGCCCACGATGCAAATGCGCTTGCCTGTGAGATCGCCGAAGCGATCGCGCAGGGTGAGCATATCGAGCAACGCCTGCGTGGGATGTTCGTTGGTACCGTCTCCGGCATTGATGACGTTTGATTCGATCCGTTCAGCCAGAAAACGGGCCGCTCCCGACGCACTGTGACGGATGACGACCATGTCGATCTTCATCGCCTCGAGGTTGCGCGCCGTATCGACGAGCGTTTCCCCTTTGCTCACGCTCGAGCCGGCTGCCGCCACGTTCACGGTGTCGGCGCTCAATCGCTTTTCGGCGAACTCGAACGAGATGCGGGTGCGCGTGGAGGCCTCGAAGAAGAGGTTCACGATGGTCGCGCCACGCAGCGTAGGCACCTTCTTGATGGCTCGCTCGGAGATTTCGCGGAACGGCACCGCGGTATCGAGAACGAGCCGGATCTGGTCCGCCGAGAGCGGCGCAATACCGAGCAGATCCTTGCCGAGTGGTCCGGCCATCGGCTCAGCCCTCCTCGTTTCGGGAGGCGATGAGCACCTCGTCGCGACCGTCGAGTTCCTCGATGAAGACATCGACGCGCTGCCCGGGTGCGACATCGATGCGCCGTCCGACGATATCGGCATGAATGGGCAGCTCGCGGCCGCCGCGATCGATCAGGACGGCGAGGGCGATGCGCGACGGTCGGCCGAAATCGGCGAGTTCGTCGAGCGCGGCGCGTACCGTGCGGCCCGTGTAGAGCACGTCGTCGATGATGACGACGCGCTGATCATCGAGGGCCCACGGCAGCGACGTGGCGCCAACGACGGGACGCGGACCGACGGTTTGCAGGTCATCGCGGTAAAGCGTGATGTCGAGCGCCCCCGACGCGACCTGCACCTTTTCCTGCGCTTCGATGATGCGGACGATGCGTTCGGCGAGTTGCACGCCGCGACGCTGAATGCCGACGATGACGAGGTTTTCGCAGCCGGCGTTGAGTTCGACGATCTGATCGGCCATGCGACGCAGCGTGCGATCGAGGGCACGCGCGTCGAGCACGGTGGTGGGCTTCGTGGTCATGCCGAAAAGCTAACAGCGCCGTCGAGGCAGCGGATGGCGGCGGATGGCGGCGGATGGCGGCGGATGGCGGCGGATGGCGGCGGATGGCGGCGGGAGCACGCCGAACGACGGAAGCTCGAGGGGCGGAAGCTCGAACTACGGGAATGGAACAACGGGAGCGACAAGAAACAGAGCGGCGGGCGCCCCCCCGGACGCCCGCCGCTCCCCTACTTCACTTCGACCAACTGGAGACTCCGTCCTACCTGCTTACCACTCGTGATGCGAACGCGGCTGCTCATTGTTGACCGCCTTGGGCGACCACAGGCCGTGCAACGGCGAGAGGTGCCGTGCGGCGGTGCGCGCGGCGCGCAGCCGGGCCTTGTCGACTGGCGGCACATGCGAGGTGGCCGCGTACATGGTGATGTCCGAGGCCGCCTCCATGGTGGCCTGCGCAAAACCCTGCGACCAGTCCGGGCCATAGGGGTGCGAATCGGCGCGTTCCTCGACCCCGCGGCCGAACGCGACACACTTGTCCGCCGCTTCCTTGAGCGTGCGGCTGGACGCCAGGTGCGCTACCACCACGTGGAGCCCGTCGCGCCGGCCCATGTGGTACGTGGGCGACTGCAGGGCATCGCCTGCGGGCGCTTCGACCACCCCGGTGGCGATCCCCGTGAGCATCACGCACAGCTGCGAGAAGTAGCTGCGGATGGGATCGACCGGCGGTTCTTCGAGGATTGGCGACATGAATGCGGTTCCGGCAGAATGGTGTCCGACTGTGGCCGCATTGCGCAGCCTTCGGGAACCCATAGGGCAAAGGGTGTGCCGCGGCCAAAACCAATGCCCAGGGGCCATTTCCCCTCTGAAACGCCCTAGTTCGTGGTTGCAAACAAATGGTCGGGCTCGCCACACGTTGCGCGGCTACCACCGGCAGTGATGCATTTACGCCACACATGCCAGCGTTTCCGACCTGCCGTCAGCCGGCGTACAGATGCAGGTCGGTACCAACGAAGTCCGCGAGTGCCTTGCAGGTCTCCCAATCAGGATGCCGAAGGGTGATATAGCCGTCGGACAGTAGGGTGCTCTTCCAGTCGCGGCGGGGGGACCCCACCGGCAGCAGATCGATGGCGCACACGGCGTCGCCCAATCGTGCCTTGATGCGATCGAGCCCCTCGATCCGCTGAATCCGCCCCTGACCGTGCGCACGCTTGGTAATGCAGGCGCAGTTGTACTTGCGCTCAACCGTCAGCGAGAACGTGCCATGCAGTTCGGCCTCGGCCCACCCGGCGAACAGGTCGATGTCACTGGCGAAGTTCATCAGGTCGACGGTACGGGCACCGGGAGGCCGGGCACCGATCTCACCGAATACCACTTCCCCGTCGGACTTCCGGTACCACTCCATGTGGGTGAAGCCGGTATCGTAGCCGAGCACCTTGATGACCTGTTCACCCAGGGCAATGCCATCGGTGACCCACGGATTGTCGACGTGACGATAGGAGAGGGTCTGGGGCGAGATCCACTCGTTGGTGCGCGCAATCAGCGGCCGTGGACGATAGTGGCCCACGTGGAAGTACTTGATATCACCACCGGCACAAATGGTGTCGTAGGTGAACTCTTCCCCGTCGATGAACTCTTCGACGTCGACGGTCTCAATGTGCCCGAGTTGCGCTATGGCATCTTCCACGGCTTTGGCATCATCGCAGCGGAAGGTGTCCATGGAACCGGCGCCGGAGATGGGCTTGATGATGAGCGGGTAGCCCACCTGCTCTGCCGCCGCCCACACCTCCGCTGCACTGCTGGCCACCGCGTGGTGCGGTACTCGTACGCCACCCTCTGCCAGCGCCTGCTTCATGACATCCTTGTTGCGGAATTTCACAGCCTGCTCGTACCGCTGCCCAGGCACTTCGAACGCCTCTCGCAAGTGGGCCGCGAGTTCGATGCCCGGTTCCCAGAGGCAGCAGATGCGGTCGAGGGTGCGTCCACCGAGCCAGCGTCCGATCTGGTCGATGGCACTGGCGGTATCGGTGAAGAGGTCCGGCACCTGCAGGTAGTCGCTGAGGTGGCGCCGTGCGAGTTCCGGCAGTTCATGTGCCGGCCCGTTGGCTACGCCGAGCACCGTTGCCCCCTGCATGGACAGACCGCGCGTGAAGAGAGGCATTTCACCGGGGTATCCCGGCGTGATCATGAGGACCGTATGCGGCATGGGCGGTTTGGCTGGCGACGGTGAATGGACGAAACGGCGGCAAAGGGGCAGCGCGCGAAGCGTGCCTACCGCAGGATGACCTTGACGGTGGAGATGATGCGGGCGAGCGCGGACTTCACGACAGCAGTTTCCGAATGGCGCACGATGATGAAGCCTTCTCCCTCGTAGCTACCGGTGGGTGTCTGCCCGATGTACGGGAGTCGGTGATCGCAAATGAGGGAGCCAAGTTCACGCTGCACCGTGTCGAGGCCCTCGATGGCCACGACCGTGCCCTGCCCTTGCCCGCGCAGATAGGCCGTACCGACGGCGTAGCGGCGCGCTGGAGGCTCGAACACGCCATCGACCATGAGGCGCACCCACGCGCCTACAAAGTCGATATCGTGGGCGCGCGAGATCATGGTGGTCATGTTGGCCCCGGGCGGACGGGCGGCGATCTCACTGATGGCCACGGAGCCGTCGGGGCGGCGGAACCACTCACAGTGCGAGACGCCGGTGGTCATGCCCAAGGCGCGCAGGGCGCGATCGCCAATGTCCTTGATGTCGTGATAGGCGGGATCGTCGATTTCGCGCGGGAGCAGCACGGTCCACTGAATCCACGGGTTCTCGAGGACTTCGAGCGGGGTCGGCGCGTACTGTGTGAGCGAGTGCCACACGGGACGCCCATTGATGCTGACTGTTTCGAGCGAATGTTCAGTTCCGCGCAGGAATTCTTCGGCGAGCATGGGATCGGTAGCCGAAGGGGCGTACCGCACCAAGGCCGACTCGAGTTCCTCTACATTGCGTATCCGTTCGGTGGCCTTGGCGCCGGCGCCGGCGGGCGGCTTGACCACGATGGGGAAGCCAACGTCGCTGACGAATTGGCGCGCGTCGGCAGGGTGCTGCACCAACTGGTGCCGAGCGACGGGCACACCAGCGGCTCGCAGCACGTCTTTCATGCGGGCCTTGTCGCGGAAGTTGTGCGCCGCCGCCGACGGCAGCCCTGGAATGCCCAACCGCTCACGCACCGTGGCAAGTGGGAGTTGGGTCTGCTCGTAGGCCGCGAAGCAGCGTGAAACGGCCCCGTGGGCACGGGCAAGTGATTGCACGGCCCATTCGAGTTGCCCCGCGTCGGTTACATCATCGATTCGCCAATGTCCCACCAGCCGTGCGGCCACCGCCGGGGCCAACTCGGCGAGCGGCTGCTGCGCAATGACGGCCACACGAATGTGCGACAAGGCGAGCGCCGCCTCGATCATCTGAGTAGCAGCGGGAGAGAAGAACGGGGCGACGAAAATGACCAGCATCGCGATCAGGGTGCCGGGGAATAGGTACGGATGGTGTGGGCCGCGATGTCCTTGGCCGTGAACCACACAGGTTTGAACTCGCCGCGCGCGAACATAGCAGCCTGATCGGCATGATGGGGAGAGGTGGGATCGGCGCTCTGACCGTACGCCAAAATGGAATAAGCCCGCGGAACACGAGCGCCGAACTCAACGGCCAGCACCCAGCCGTCGCCACTGTTGGCGACGCGCTTGCCGTCTGGCTGCTCTTCGTAAGTGAGCACACGGAAGCAGCCGAGCGCGCCGCTGCAGCCCCCAACGGGCACATCGACGTCTCCTCGCCGCACGCGGTGCACATCGCCCCACGCCACATTCACAGCGCCGTGCTTGGCCGTGGTCTCCTGCACGGCCCACTGCAGCGCGGCGACCGCCTTTTGCGGTTGACCGAGGCCGCGCGGTGTAGTGGTGAGCTGCGCCCACGACCACTTGACGGCGAAGGCCGTATCGCGTGCCTGCGACTGATAACGTCGCCACCACGTCTCAAAGAGCACGCCGCCACGGCTCTCGGGCGCCACGGTGTTGTCCCACTCGCGCAGGACGGTCACGGCGGAGCGCATCGCGCTGTCGGACGCCGCCGGTGACGCAGCCACTGCGGCGAGGAGATCGGCCTTGACCCGATCGGCGAGCAGCATGCGCATGGAGTGCTTGCGACGGACCACCTCTTCGAGCGAGAACTTGCGGCTGTTCGCGATGAGTTGGAGAGCGTGCTGACTGCGAAGGCGGAGTTCCCCGCGCTCGACATTGTCGGGATACCGTGCCGTATCCAGCAGCGCGCGCAGGTTCGCGAAGTGCGGCGCGTCATTCTCGTTGTGCACGTAGCCACCCGGGGGATTCTGCACCTGCGGCAACGAGTCGAGTGTGATGAGCCTCGTCCACACATCCGCCGATGTGCGAGCCGGCACCGGCACGGAATCGCGTCCCGACGGATGCGGCAAACGCGGAACGGACGCCATCCAGATGGTGAGGATGTTGCCGTCGCGATCGGCATAAGTGAGGTTCGAGGTCGCGCGGGCCCGCATGGCGAGGGCGCGCTTCCACTCCGCGAGCGAGCGGGCCCGCATCATGGCGAGGAACTGCGCACCGGCGCGGTATTCCCCATCCGGCCCCGCCCGCACGACGTAGAGTTTCTCCCTCGTGCGGTGCACGACCGGGCCCAACGGCGTCACGGCATAGCTGCGGGTGGCGGTGGCCAACGAGTCACCATCGCGGTACCGCACGGTGGCGCGCTCTGTGCGCACCGGCACAGAGGTGCCGTCGAATCGATACGATGTGGTGTCGGCCGGATCGATTTCGAGTTCATAGACCTCATCGAGGTCGGTGGCGTTGTTCGTGGTAGCCCACCCGAGGTGCGCGTTGAAGCCGCCGACCACGGAGAAGGCACTACCAATGCGGAAGTCGCCGTAGAAGTCGAGCTTGCCGGGCACGGTGACGTGGGCTTCCCAATAGCCGGCGTTCCAATTGAGGTGCGGGTTGCGCAGCAGGATGGCGCGACCGCTGGTGGTCCGCGAAGGTGCGAGTGCCCACGCGTTGGACCCGACGTCGGCATCGCTGCCAAGGATGGGGCGAACGGCCGGATCGGACCTCGGCGCTTCCGACAGCGCGGCGAATGCCTCGTCGTCATCCCCGCCGCGAGCGGCTGAATCACGTCGCAAATGGCGCAGGACCAGATTGCGAGCGGCCGTGGTATTCGCGGTACCGATGTCGCCAGCCGCGACATCGTGTCCGTGAAACACTGGGGATACCCACGCCGGCAGTTGTGCGCGATGAGCCCGGATGTAGCGGTTCACCCCTTCAGCGAAGCCATCGTACATGGCGCGGGTATCGGCATCGAGCAGGTGATAGGTCTCCTGCACGCGGGCGTGAATGCGCGCCGCCGCAAAGTCCGACTCCATGCTGTCCTTGCCGAAGGTGCGCCCCATCCATCCCTTTGAGCGCAACAGGGAGCGGATGACGCGGTCCCCGTAGTCTTCGGCCTGCGTGTACCCGAGGCCGATGCCAGCGGCCCGGAACGTGGGCGCCTCGATGTGCACCACGCCGAACTCTGTCCGTCGGATGACAGGTTCTTCGTCGGGGGCGGTACGTGAGGCACCGAACACCAGCGGCAGCAACAGGGCGATGGCGGCGGCACGCCAGACGGGGCGCACGAAGCGTGAGGGGCGCGTCATGAGGTCACAGGGAGGGAGGAACGCGGTCTGAGGACCGCGCCAAAGGGTGCGGTGGAACTTATTGAGCGAACGGGGCCAGCGGATACGTTTGCGGGAACTGCTTGCTCGGTGATTGGCCTTGCCATCCATTGCGAGCGGCTCTCCCCTACTCCCTGGTCGCAGAGGACCACCCATGTTCCCTCGAAGTCTCGTGCGCATCGTCGCCCTCGCGGCCTGTGCGCTCGCCTCACCGTGGCTTTCGCCGCTATCTGCGCAAGGCGCCAACGGCACCCTCACCGGCAAGGTGACCGACGCCGCCAACGGGCAGCCGATCGGCAACGTGCAGGTCATGATTGTCGGTACGACCCTCGGTGCCCTGAGCAATCAGGAAGGAACGTACGTGGTGCGCGGCATCGCACCTGGCACCGTGACGGTGCGTGCCATTCGCATCGGCTATTCCGAATCGCGGGCCACGGCCACCATCAGCACGGCGCAGTCGACGACCCTCAACCTGCAGCTCAAGTCGGTACCGGCCACGCTCAACCCGGTGGTGACCACGGTAACGGGCGAGCAGCGCCGCATCGAAGTCGGCAACGCAATCGCGCAGGTGAACGCCGAGAACATTGTCGAGACGCGTGGCGTGGCGAACGTGGCCGACCTGCTCACGTCGCGCGCAGCGGGCGTGATGGTCGTGCCCGGCGTGCAGACGGGCGCCGGTGTGCGCGTGCGTATTCGCGGCACGAGCTCGATTGCCCTCACGAACAACCCGATCTGGGTCATCGATGGCATTCGCGTCGACGGCTCCACCGGTTCGTCGACGGTGAGCGTTGGTGGCACGACGCCAAGCCGAGTGGGTGATCTCAACCCGGAAGAAATCGAGTCGATGGAAGTGGTGCGCGGTCCGTCGGCGTCTACCCTGTACGGCACCGACGCCGCCAACGGCGTGATCGTGATCAAGACGAAGCGCGGCGTGGCGGGCAAGCCGCAGTGGACGTACTACACCGAACAGACGGGATTGCAGGATCGCAATCAGTATCCCACGGCGTATCGGGCCTGGCGCACCGGCGCCACCGGAACCACGAACTCGACGGCGTCGAATACGGTTCAGTGTTTCCTCAGCCAGCAGGCGAGTGGCGCCTGTCGTGCGGACAGCACCACGGCGTTCAATCTGCATGATGACCCGGAGACCACACCGTATGGCACCGGATATCGCACGCAGCACGGCCTGCAGGTAAAGGGCGGGTCGGAGAATGTGCGTTACTTCCTGCACGGCGAGTACGAAAACGAAGACGGCGTTACCAAGATCCCGGAATTCGAACAGCGCTACCTGCGCCGCATGGGTCTTTCACTCCTGCCCGAGCAGAGCAACCCGAATGCGCTCAAGAAGTACACGACCCGCGCCAACCTGAATCTGACGCTGTCGCCGAAGGCGGACCTGACGATCAGCAGCGGGTTCACCAATCAGAATCTGCGATTGCCGAGTTCCGACGACTCGGGCACGGCGGGCATTGCGGCGAATGTGTACGGCGGCCCCGGCTTCAAGTACAACCTGACGGCCACCGGCGATACACTGTTCGGATGGCGCCAGTTCACGCCACGCAGTGTCTATCAGCGCACCACCAACCAGGAGATCAACCGCCTGATCAACTCGGTGGGGGCGAACTACCGCCCGAGCACGTGGCTGTTCATGCGCGGCAATTTCGGTCTCGACTTCATCAATCGCGTCGACACGCAGTTGTGCCGCTTCCAGAATTGCCCGGACATCGGCCAGGATCGGCAGGGCTTCAAGATCGACAACCGCACGAACTTCTTCACCTACACCGCCGACTTCGCGGCGACCGCCACGAAGAAGCTCACCGACGGCATCGAATCGAAGACCACCGTGGGCGGACAGATGTTCCGCAGCGTGTTCGACCGGAACGGCGCCTCGGGGCTGGTGCTGCCCCCGGGTGCGGTGACGGTTACCGCTGGTGCGACCAAGACGGCCGATGAGTCGAGCAGCGAAACGCGCACGCTCGGCGGCTACATCGAAGAGAACCTCGGTTTTGGTGATCGGTTGTTCGTCACCGGTGCCATCCGTTCCGACCGCAACAGCGCGTTCGGCGCCGACTTCGAGACGGTGTTCTACCCGAAGCTCGCCGTGTCGTACGTGATCTCGCAGGAAGACTTCTTCCCCAAATGGTCGTGGCTCGATCAGCTGCGCCTGCGCAGCGCGTACGGTGCATCGGGCGTGCAGCCCGGCACGATCGACGCCGTGCAGTACTATTCGGCCACGCAGGGCCGCGGCGAAAGCGGCGAAGTGCCGGCACTCGTGTACTCCACGCTGGGCAATCGCAGCCTGCGCCCCGAGCGGTCGACCGAACTGGAAATCGGTCTTGACGGTACGTACTTCGGGGGCCGCGTGAACTCGGAAATCACGTGGTACAACAAGGTGTCGAAGGACGCCCTGGTGAGCAAAGTGCTGCCGCCGTCGCTCGGTACGGGCGCCACGGCGCGTCTCGAGAACCTCGGTGAGGTGCGCAACCGTGGTGTGGAAGCGCTCATCTCGGCGCAGCTGGTGCAGCGCAAGGCGCTCGGGCTCGATGTGCAGCTGAATCTTTCGCACAACGACAACGTGCTGCAGAGCCTCGGTGGGCAGCCGACAATTGGCACCACGCAGCAGCAGCGTGCCGGTTATCCGCTCTACGGCTGGTGGTCGCGTCAGCTCACCGGTTATGACGACAAGAACGGCAACGGCATCATCGAGTACAGCGCCAACGCAGCCCTGAGCGAGATCACGGTGACCGACACGTCGGTGTTCATCGGGTACTCGACACCGCGCACCGAAGCCGCCTTCACCACCGGCATCGACCTGTTCAACAAGTCGCTTCGTTTGTCGGCCATGCTCGACTACAAGGGCGGCATGAAGATCTACAACAACACCGAGCGCATTCGTTGCGCGAGCCGCCTGAACTGTCAGGCTATTGCCGACAAGAACGCCTCGCTGTTTGATCAGGCGCGCGCGGTGATGGTGCGTGAGCACCCGAGCCGCTCGGTGGCCGGCTACTTCGAAGACGGCGACTTCATTCGTTTCCGCGAACTTTCGGCGACCTACCAGCTCCCCACGTCGGTGGTGGGCAGCTTCTTCCGTGGGCGCAACCTCACGGCGACGGCCTCGGTGCGTAATGTCGGCATCCTGTGGACCAAGTACACGGGCGTAGACCCGGAAGCGTTTGGCACCACCGGTGATGCTCCGTCGGAGTTCCAGGCGTTCGGCCCGCCGACGTATTTCGCGCTGCGCCTCTCCTTCGGCTTCTGAGGAATTCGACTCATGCATGGATACAGCACCACGCGCGATATCCTGGCGCGCGCCTTTTCGAACCGCCGCCTTCGCCGTGCTGCCGCGGCGGCGGCTACCGCGGCGGTGGCCTCACTTGGCTTCGGCGCCTGCGCGCCGTCGGAGTTCCTCGAGGTCACCGACCCCGACATCATCAACCCCAGTGACGTGGCCTCGCCGGCCGGCGCCAACGCCATTCGGTTGGGGGCCATTGCGCGACTCAACTCCGCGACCACCGGCGGCGAAAGTCTGCTGCTGCTGGGCGGACTGTTCGCCGACGAGTGGAACAACGGCGACTCGTTCATTGCCCGTCAGGAAATCGATCAACGCACCATCACGCCGCAGAACAACTTCCTGACCGACGCCAACCGTGCCCTGCACCGGGCTCGACTCGCGGCATCGCAGGCGGCGCAGTTGCTCAAGCAGTACAACCCCACGGCGCCAGGCTGGCAATCGGCCGAGATGTACTTCGTGCAGGCATACGCGGAGAACCTGGCCGCCGAGCATTACTGCAGTGGCCTGATCTTCAGCTCGGTGGCCGACGGTGCCGAAGTGTTCGGCAAGCCGCTTACCACGGCCGAAGCTTTCGCGCAGGCACTGGCGCACGCCGACTCGGGATTGGCGCTCGTCACCGGCAGCACTGCCGACGATGTACGGGTGCGGAACGCGTTGCGCGTGACGCGTGGACGCATCCTGCTCAACACGAACCGTCCCGCCGATGCGGCCACTGCGGTGAACGGCGTGGCCACGAACTTCCAGTATCTGATGTATCACTCGCTCGTGACGAACGTGAATCAGTACTGGAATTTCAACAACCTGGCCGGACGCTATAGCGTAAGCACGAGCGAAGGCACGAACGGCATGAACTTCGCTACGGCCAACGATCCGCGCGTACCGGTGTGCGTGGGTGGCGATGCCACGTGCCGGACCATCAACGTCACGAAGGCCACCCGCGACGACCTCACGTCGCCGTACTACGTACAGCGCTTGTGGACCACACAGGAGTCGTCGGTTGCGATTGCCTCGGGCGCCGAAGCCCGTCTCATCGAGGCCGAAGCGCAGCTGCGAGCCGGTAACCCGAACGGCGCGCTCGCCACGCTGAACACCCTGCGAGGCAGCTATAGCCTCGGTCCGCTCAGCGACGCCGGCACCGAGGCGGCCCGCGTAGACCAGCTCTTCCGGGAGCGGGCGTTCACGCTGTTCGGACGTGGAACCCGCACGGGTGACCTGCGTCGTCTCATCCGTCAGTACAGCCGCGCGGCCAACAGCGTGTTTCCCACCGGCGCCTGGCATAAGGGCGGTAACTATGGCGTCGACGTAACGCTGCCGATGCCCCTGGCCGAACAGAACAACCCGAACGCCGGCGCCGGGGTTTGCATCGACCGCAATGCGTAATGCGTAGGGCGTAGCTCGGAGTGAAAACAGAACGGGCCGCGTAATCAACGATTACGCGGCCCGTTGTGCATGTCGTGTGTGTCAGCGCTCCAGCTTGAACCCGGGGTCGATACTCGGCCGTTTCGGAGCGTTTGCCACGAACCATCCGGTGAGATACATCCACTGGGTCATGCGGGTGAGTTTGGGATAGTCGATACGATCCGGTTTGTCGCGTGGCGTGTGGTAGTCATCGTGCAGGTTGGTGGTGTACATGACCGCCGGCACGTTGAGGCGCGCATACGGGACATGATCACTACGGAAGTACCAGCCTTCCGGATGCGAAGGCCGATCCCAGAGCGAGTCGAGCACGAATTTGCCGGTGAGGGCATTGGCGCGCAGCGCCATCGTCACGAGGTCGCGCGAATTGCGATGTGGCGGCTGAATGCCCAACAGGCTCGCGGTATCCGGGTGGTTACGCCCCATCATCTCGCCGTTGAGCACCGCGACGATGTTGACCAGTGGCACGACGGGATGCGCCGCGTGGTAGCGCGAGCCCAGCAGGCCACGTTCTTCGGCGCCGTGATAAACGAACAGGATGGAGCGCTTGGCCCGCTGCTTCGCAAACGCCCGAGCACTGGCAAGCAGCGCCACGCTGCCGGTGCCGTTGTCGTCGGCGCCGGCCCAGACAGAGTCGCCATTGATCACGTAGCGCACACCGTCGTGATCCTGGTGCGAGCTGTACAGCACGTACTCCTTGTTCAGCGCAGGATCGGTTCCTGGGATTACGCCAACGATGTTGGTGCTCGGGGTTTCGAAACGCTCAAGTCGGATGTGCAGGGCCAACTGGGGTGCCTGCTGGAGCTGGCCGGCCATGTTGCCACGCACGAGCACTGCCGGCGTGCCGGCTTGCCGCGCCGGCACCGGCATTTCGGCGCGTGTCGGCTGGGT
>ERZ1645185.42-NODE-42-length-57834-cov-8.233510_pt1 | contig 57834 bp, 59 predicted proteins | sample MGYA00575351_ERZ1645185 | MGnify/ENA primary metagenome ERZ1645185 (study PRJEB40838, sample SAMN11284767) | freshwater sediment metagenome | isolation source: river sediment | host: Sediment | place: India: Jana village, Kanpur | collected 2015-12-17 ... | reverse complement strand
GGATTCGCGAGAACATCCGCAAGATGCGCAAAACCAGCATCCCGGACATCATCGATAGCGCCATCACCACCACCATGAGCCGCACTATCATCACCCACCTGTCCACCCAGATCATGGTGCTGGCAATGCTGTTTTTTGGCGGCGAAGCGCTGCACAACTTCGCACTGGCGCTCACCATTGGCATCATGTTCGGCATCTACTCCTCTGTTCTGGTCGCTTCCCCCCTGCTGCTCATGCTCGGCGTCAAGCGCGAGCACTTCATCCGCGACGACAAGCCGAAGGATGGCGTGACGGCGGATGGGGCTCAGGTTTAACCGTATACCGCGATAGGCGTCCTGGATTTTGACGGAAAGGCGCTTGATCCTGCCATTAGCTCGCATTCTGGTATCTGCATCTGGCACTTCACCCTGACTACCAGCGCGACATGGGTCGCGTTGTACTGATCAATGAAAACAGATAAATCCAGCAATTGTCCATGCGGCAGCCACCTGGCTTTCAAAGACTGTTGCGGACACCTCATCATTGGAAACCAAACTGCGGCGACCGCCGAGGCATTGATGCGTTCACGCTTTACAGCTTTTGCGCTGGGACTCGAACCTTACCTGCTGGCCACTTGGCATGCTTCATCCAGGCCGGTCTCGCTAAAGCTTGACGAGGCTCCCACTCCCAAATGGGTTGGGCTTCAGGTTTTGCGCGTTGAGCAACAGGATGGCACTCATGCCCTGGTTGAGTTCGTTGCGCGTTACAAAGTCAATGGCCGAGCCTTCAGGCTCCATGAAACCAGCCGCTTTGTCCTTGAGTCCGGAAAATGGCTTTATCTTGACGGTGAAACAGTCTGAGCTGAGATAAAATTGCCGCCTGATCGATTGGAATCAACACCCATGGAACAAAATGCTCCGACTCGCATGAAACCCCTTGCTGCCATACTGTTCGGCAGCCGCTGGCTACAATTGCCACTATACCTCGGGCTGATTGTCGCACAAGCAGTTTATGTCTATCTGTTCTGGGTGGAACTGGCCCATCTGGTCATGGAAACACCCCACCTGACCGAAGAAAAGATCATGCTGGTGGTGCTGGGCCTGATTGACGTCGTGATGATATCCAACCTGCTGATCATGGTCATCGTTGGCGGGTATGAAACCTTCGTTTCAAGGCTGGGCCTGAAAGGCCACCCGGACGAACCCGACTGGCTGTCGCACGTCAACGCCAATGTGCTGAAAGTGAAGCTGGCCACCGCCATCATTGGCATTTCCTCCATCCATCTGCTGAAAACATTCATCAATGCCCCCAACCTGGATGAAAAAACGATGCTCTGGCAGGTCACCATCCACATGGCCTTCGTGCTTTCAGCGATTGGTATCGCCGTCATCGACAAACTGATGGGACATGCAGTAATCGACGAGAAGCATTGAACCAAGCGGCTTCGCCGCTTGGCAGATGAAGCGGACTACTTGTCTGTGTAAATCAGGTAAAACCCCAACGCTGCCAGCCCCATCCACAGTAACATCGCGCCTACGCCAAGGTATTGCGACAGCGTGCCCATGAGCAGCATGACCACTAATGCGATGACCAGGACGATATTGCCTGCCCAGAAGCGGGTTCCATGTTTCGATTCTTCCATGTCTGTTCCTTAGACCTGCGGGTGTGCCCGCTCCAGCTTTGTGTGTAATTTATTCAGCGCATGGAGATAGGCTTTGGCTGAGGCCACGACAATATCCGTATCCGCACCCTGGCCGTTGACGATTCTTCCATCCTTGGCCAGGCGTACGGTCACCTCGCCCTGCGCATCGGTGCCGCTGGTAATGTTGTTGACCGAATAGAGCAGCAAATCCGCGCCGCTGTTGACCACGGACTCCAGCGCCTTGAAGGTGGCGTCCACCGGCCCGGAGCCGTCACCCTGAGCGGGCTGTTCCTGGCCTTCATCGGTGATCACCAGCCTGGCATGCGGCACTTCGCCGGTTTCGGAACACACCTTGAGCGACACCAGCTTGAAGCGTTCATGCTCCGCCGCATAGCCTTCATCACTGACCAGCGCCTGCAAATCCTCGTCGAAAATCTCGCGCTTCTTGTCAGCCAGCTCCTTGAAACGGGCGAACGCGGCATTCAGCGCTTCTTCTGACTCCATGACAATGCCAAGTTCCGCCAGCTTGGTCTTGAAGGCATTGCGCCCCGACAACTTGCCCAAGGTCAGGCGATTCGCCTTCCAGCCCACGTCTTCGGCACGCATGATTTCGTAGGTTTCGCGGTGTTTGATCACGCCATCCTGGTGGATGCCGGATTCATGGGCAAAAGCATTCGCGCCAACAATCGCCTTGTTGGGCTGCACGGGGTAGCCGGTAATGCTGGAAACAAGTTTTGAAGCCGGCACGATCTGCGTGGCATCAATGCGGGAATCGCAGCTAAACACATCCTTGCGCGTGCGCACCGCCATGACGATTTCTTCCAGCGAGGCATTGCCTGCGCGCTCGCCCAGGCCATTGATGGTGCATTCCACCTGGCGCGCGCCAGCCATGACAGCAGCCAGCGAGTTGGCGACAGCCATGCCAAGATCGTTGTGGCAATGGGTTGACCAGATGACCTTGTCGGAGTTGGGCACGCGCTCGATCAGCTGCTTCATGCGCTCGCCCCACAGTGCTGGAATCGAGTAGCCCACGGTATCCGGCACGTTGATGGTTTTCGCGCCCGCCTTGATGACTTCCTCGAAAATGCGGCAGAGGAAATCGATGTCCGAGCGCACGGCATCCTCGGCGGAAAACTCCACGTTGTCGGTATATTCGCGCGCCAGTTTCACCGCCTTGATCGCGGCCTCGACCACCTGATCGGGCTGCATGCGCAGCTTTTTCTCCATGTGGATCGGGCTGGTGGCAATGAAGGTATGGATGCGTCCGGACTTGGCGGGCCGGATGGCCTCGCCCGCCGCGCGGATATCGCGCTCGTTGGCGCGGGCCAGTGAGCACACTGTGGACTCGCAGATGCTCTCGGCAATGGTTCTGATCGCATCGGCATCGCCGGAACTGGCGGCGGCAAAGCCTGCCTCGATCACGTCCACGCCCAGTTTCTCAAGTTGGCGGGCAATGCGGAGCTTCTCTTCCTTGGTCATGGATGCGCCAGGGCTCTGCTCGCCATCGCGCAAGGTGGTGTCAAATATGTATAAACGGTCGTTCATGCTGTTCTCCAGGCCCGCGGCCTAAATGTTCTGCAACTCGCCCCACGTGCAAGGGGGCGGCTTTGTATTCGTATGGGGAGTATAAAGGTCGCTTACTGCTTGCGCAGCAGCAGGGTGCCGAACAGCATGTTCGACAGGCAGATGGCGAAAGAGGGAGAAGCCAAATTAGACATGGTCTAAATCTATTTTATTTTTCTTCGTCTGGCAAGGCCTTGGGGGTGTTTTCCTTGCGTTTAAGCCAGTGCCATGTGGTGTAAACATAACCCGACAACCCATACAGCACAAACATGATCAGCAGGACTTCCGGCGGACTGGTGGACACCAGAATAAAGAATAGAACGATCAGCAGCACCACGAAGAACGGCACGCTGCGGCGCAGATTGATTTCCTTGCCACTGTAGAACTTGAGATTGGTTACCATGCTGATGCCGGCAAACAGGGTGACGCCGGCCGCCAGCCAGGAAATTTCCTCGCCGCTGACGCCATATTCAATCATGACCCAGACAAAGCCTGCCACCAAGGCTGCCGCCGAAGGCGACGGCAAGCCCTGGAAAAAGCGCTTGTCGGCGACTTCCAACTGGGTGTTGAAACGCGCCAATCGCAATGCCGCCCCGGCACAATAGACAAAAGCGGCAATCCAGCCGAATTTGCCCAAGCCTTTGAGAGAATATACATACATGATGAGCGCGGGCGCCACGCCAAAGGACACCATGTCTGACAGCGAGTCCAACTCGGCCCCGAAAGCGCTTTGCGTATGCGTCATGCGCGCCACCCGGCCATCGAGACCATCCAGCAACATGGCGATGAAGATGGCAACGGCCGCATGTTCCCAGCGGCCATTCATGGCCTGCACAATGGCGTAGAAGCCTGCGAACAACGCCCCGATGGTGAACAGGTTAGGCAGGATGTAAATTCCGCGATCCCGCATGCGGGTGCGCATGATTTCGCGTTTACTGTGTTTGAAATCCAGCATGGTTGGATTGTAGTGGATTCAGGCCGTTACCATCTTGCCAGAATGGTTTTTGCCGCCTTCACCTTGTCGCCAATGGAAACTTCAGGTTTGGCAGTGGTGGGCAAATAAACATCGACGCGTGAACCAAAGCGGATGAATCCGTAACGCTGGCCACGCACGAGCGTATCGCCCGTGCGCACATAGCACAGGATGCGGCGTGCGATCAGGCCGGCGATCTGGACACAGGTAACATCTCCACGTTCAGAGGCTATCCATAATGCGTTTCGCTCATTTTCAGTTGAGGCCTTGTCTAGGTCAGCATTCACGAACGATCCCTGGTTATACCAGCGCCCCTTGATTTCGCCATCCACAGGACTGCGGTTGGAATGCACGTTGAACACATTCATGAATACGCTGATTTTCAGTGCCTCGCGCTCAAGATAGGGATCCTTAACCTTTTCGACGGCGACGATCCGGCCGTCTGCCGGCGAAATCACTGCATCTTCGTCAAGTGGTGGAACGCGGGCAGGATCGCGGAAAAACTGGAGAACGAACAATGTCCATAGCCAGAACGGCAGCGACCATTTGCCCAGAATCCATGTTGCGGCAATCGCGACCAACAGGGAGCCGGCCAGATAAGGCCAGCCTTCGCGGGCAATGAGGGGGTGAGGTTTCATAGGGGTTAGGGGCTAGGGGTCAGGATTCAGGGGTCAGGGAAGACAAAAAGGCGGCGAAGCCACAACCCCTGATCCCTGAATCCCGATCCCTGATCCCTTAGTTTTTCGACTGATCGACCAGCTTGTTCTTGCCGATCCAGGGCATCATGGCGCGCAGCCTTGCGCCAACCACCTCAATCGGATGCTCGGCGTTCAAACGGCGGCGAGCGGTCATTTCCGGATAGTTGGTACGTCCCTCCAGAATGAACTGCTTGGCGTAGTTGCCGTTCTGGATATTATCCAGCGCCTCTTTCATGGCCCAGCGCGATTCGTCATTGATGACCTTGGGACCGGTTACATACTCGCCATACTCCGCATTGTTGGAGATGGAGTAATTCATGTTGGCGATGCCGCCCTCGTACATCAGATCAACGATGAGCTTGAGCTCGTGCAGGCACTCGAAGTAGGCCATCTCGGGCGCATAACCGGCATCAACGAGGGTGTCAAAACCAGCTTTCACCAGTTCCACGCAACCTCCACACAGAACGGCTTGTTCGCCGAACAGATCGGTTTCGGTTTCTTCGCGGAAGCTGGTTTCAATCACACCACCCTTGGTGCCGCCATTCGCCGCCGCATAGGAAAGGGCGATGTCCTTGGCCTTTTTTGAAACATCCTGATAGACCGCGATCAATGAGGGCACACCACCGCCCTGCGTGTAGGTGGAGCGCACCAGATGTCCCGGGCCCTTGGGCGCAATCATGATCACGTCGACGTCCTTGCGTGGCACGATCTGGTTGTAGTGGATGTTGAAACCGTGGGCAAAGGCCAGTGCCGCACCTTTTTTCAGATTGGGCTCGATCTCGTTGTAATACAGATCGGATTGCTGCTCGTCCGGCACGAGGATCATGACCACGTCGGCTTCCTTGACGGCTGCCGCAACTTCCTTGACGTTCAAGCCCGCCTTTTTGGCCTTGTCCCACGATGCGCCGCCCTTGCGCAAACCTACCGTCACCTTTACGCCGGAGTCCTGCAGGTTGTTGGCATGTGCATGGCCCTGGGAGCCGTAACCCACAATGGCGATTTTCTTTTTCTTGATGATGGACAGGTCAGCGTCCTTGTCGTAATAAACCTTCATGTTTTTCCCTTGCTTTAAGTTGTTTCTAAAGAACTCAGACTTTCAGAATGCGGTCGCCTCGCCCAATGCCGGAAGCACCGGTGCGTACCGTTTCTAGTATCGCGCTGTTATCGAGCGCCTCCAGAAAGGCATCCAGTTTGGAGCCCGTGCCCGTCAGCTCAATGGTGTAGGTCAGGTCAGCCACGTCAATGATGCGGCCACGGAAAATGTCGGCCATGCGCTTCATCTCCTCACGATCCTTGCCCGAGGCACGCACCTTGACCAGCATGAGTTCGCGCTCGATGTGGCTGCCTTCAGTCAGGTCCAGCACCTTGACCACGTCAACCAGCTTGTTTAACTGCTTGATGATCTGCTCGATGATATCCTCGGAGCCTATTGTCACAATGGTCATGCGGGACAGCGTGGCGTCTTCGGTCGGCGCAACCGTCAACGATTCAATGTTGTAACCGCGAGCCGAGAACAGGCCCGCTACACGCGAAAGCCCGCCTGATTCGTTTTCCATCAACAGGGAAATGATGTGGCGCATCTTTAAAGCTCCTCCGCCAGAATCATTTCCGACAAGCCCTTGCCGCCTTCCACCATGGGATAGACATTTTCAGTCTGGTCGGTGATGAAATCCATGAACACCAGGCGTTCTTTCAAAGCCGGCGAGAAGGCTTCCTTCAGCGCCGGTTCGACATCGGAAGGTTTCTCGATCTTCATGCCAACATGCCCATAGGATTCGGCCAGCTTGACGAAATCGGGCAACGAATCCATGTATGACTCGGCGTAGCGGCTGCCATAGAAGAATTCCTGCCACTGCCGCACCATGCCCATGTATCGGTTGTTGAGATTGACAATCTTCACCGGCAGGCGATATTGCTTGCAGGTGGAGAGTTCCTGAATGCACATCTGGATGCTGGATTCACCCGTCACGCAGGCCACCTGGGCATCGGGATGCGCAAGCTGTACCCCCATGGCATACGGCAGCCCTACGCCCATGGTTCCCAGACCACCCGAATTGATCCAGCGGCGGGGCTTGTCGAATTTGTAGAACTGGGCGGCCCACATCTGATGCTGGCCGACATCAGAAGTCACAAAGGCATCGCCCTTGGTCGCCTCCCACAGTTTCTCAACTACGAACTGCGGCTTGATGATGTCCGACTCGCGGTTGTATTTCAGACAATTGCGTGAACGCCACAATTCGATCTGGGTCCACCAGGTGTTGAGCGCGGACTCGTCCGGTTTCTCCTTGCTGGCCTTGAGCAACTTGAGCAGTTCTTCCAGCACCTGTTTGACATCACCGACGATGGGTACATCCACTTTTACCCGCTTGGAGATGGAAGAAGGATCGACGTCGATATGAATGATGCGGCGCTGCTCACGCGCGAAATGCGCCGGGTTGCCAATCACGCGATCGTCAAAGCGTGCACCGACCGCCAGCAGCACATCACAATGCTGCATGGCCATGTTGGCTTCATATGTTCCGTGCATGCCTAGCATGCCCAGAAACTGCCGGTCGGTGGCCGGGTAACCGCCCAGACCCATCAGGGTATTGGTGCAGGGGAAATGCAAAAGCTTTGCAAGCTTGGTCACCTGCTCCGATGCGTTGCCGAGAATGACGCCCCCACCGGTGTAAATCATGGGACGCCTGGCTTCCAGCAACATTTGCGCGGCTTTCTTGACCTGACCGGCATGCCCCTTCAGAACAGGGTTGTAGGAACGCATGGCTACCGAGTCCGGATAAATGAACTCAGTCTTGTGCGCAGTCACATCCTTGGGAACATCCACCAGCACCGGGCCAGGCCGGCCGGTTGCCGCAATGTGAAATGCCTTCTTGATCGTGGCCGCCAGATCCTTGACGTCCTTGACCAGGAAATTGTGCTTGACGCAGGGGCGGGTGACACCCACTGCATCCACTTCCTGAAATGCATCCAGCCCGATTGCTGGCGTGGGCACCTGGCCGGAAATAATGACCACCGGAATGGAGTCCATGTAGGCCGTGGCAATTCCCGTCACGGCGTTAGTCACGCCCGGCCCGGAGGTTACCAGCGCTACGCCAACCTTGCCGGTGGCGCGTGAAAATGCGTCAGCCGCATGCACCGCAGCTTGCTCATGTCGCACAAGCACGTGCTTGAATTTATTCTGCTTGAAGATTGCATCGTAAATATTGAGCACTGCCCCGCCTGGGTAGCCAAACACAAATTCGACTCCCTCTTCGGCAAGACAATTCACGACGATCTCGGCGCCGGTTAATTCCATAAAAAACGCCTAAAAACAAAGTTTTCCGTAAACGTTGAAGGGTAACGTTTTAGCCCAAAGCGGTCAAGGAAGAGAATGAAAACAGGCCCGCCAGGGGCCTGTTTGATTTGCCTGGATGGAGGAATACCCTGATTTCAGTCAGGGTCAATCATGTGCCACATCTGCCAGCGCAGCCATGATTTCATTCAACGATCCTTGTCCATTTTGCACCATACAGACCAGGTTTCCCGTTGAACAAACGGACACTTGAGAGCCGTACACGATCCAGCCTTGCGAGGGCGCCCAGCCACGCATTTGAGAAAAAAGGGAAAACAGATCGGTGTTACCTGAAACCATGCGGCGATACCACTGAGCAAATTTCGCCAGGCGCTCCATCATGTCGGAAGGCAACATCCCGGCAGCATCCATGATGCTGCCATCATCCTGAAACCGGCAAACCGCTATCACACCATCCAGCACGAGTAGTTTCTTCAAAGGCATGTTCTTTACTCTTGCTTATGCCGAACAAGCCTGAACAGCATTGAACGAGGCTTCGTAATTGACATCACGATTCTTGAGGATGACGCCACAATGGTCACCTACCACCACGGACCATTCGAGCCCGACCATGGAAAACCCTTGCAGCGGTTCGAAGCCCTTTTGCCCGGTAAGGGATTCCCAGCCCCGCGCTTCGAGCGTGGCAACAGCGATATTCGCCACGCAGGAATGCGCCAGCAAATCCAGAATTTGCGGCGTGATTTCAGTACCTTCACGAATCTGGTGACCCGTGATATCGCCTTTGTCCGTATATGAAAATGCCGCCAGCGCACCCGGCAAATCCATCATTTGTTCCAGTGTCATGATCGCTCCCCTCCCGAAATAATATTTATACAAGGACTAGCTGAACAATATCCAGCGCAATCGCCCGTCAGTACAAAGCTTCCTTCACATCACCGCCGATTTTCGCATACAGATTGACCAGCAAATCGTCGCCAACATCACCTACTTTGGCGCGCATGATGGTCATGACATCGTTCAACAGATCAGGTCGGTTTTCAATAAAGGCAAAATAATTTCCGACATTGCATACCGATGCCTGCGCGCCGCGCACGATCCAGCCCTGCATCGGCTTGCATCCGCAGTTCGCGGCAAACGAATCGAAAATTTCGGATTGCATGTTGACGCTCATGGTATTGGAGCGGCAAAGAATGGAAGCCATCCTGGCATATTCCGCGGTCAAGGCACCCTCAAAGGAGAACCGGTCTCCACGATACGCAAACTCACCCGCGGCAATCACGCCAGGTATGGCCATGAGTTGTTTTACGATATGCATCGCTAACCTCCTCCTTAAATTTATTATCTGGCCAATGCGGCTAATTGCCGCACTTTACTGCGAATATAGAACCTCCATGCAAGAAAACGCAACCTCTCCGCCAAAAATTCCTGGCATCTGGCGACGTCTGGCCGCCATGCTTTATGAGTCATTTCTAATACTTGCGGTATTGATGGCGGCGGGATTCGTCTACATTCCAATCTTTGGCAATGCGAATGAACCGCTGGAAAAGGCGTTGTTTCAGCTTTACTTGCTGGGTGTGCTGATGATTTATTTCCTGATTTTCTGGACCCGCGGCGGACAAACGCTGGCAATGAAAACCTGGCGAATCCGTTTGACCGACCTGAATGGCGCAAGCATTAGCCTTCCCCGCGGCATATTGAGGTTTTTTCTCTCACTGTTCAGTCTGGGGATTTTGGGGTTGGGGTTTCTTTGGGTATTGGTCGATTCGAGAAAGCAGTTCCTGCACGACCGACTGGCAAAAACGCAACTGATCAGCACAAACTGATCAGCACGATCAGATTCAGCGCCGCTCCTGCCACCCCAGCGCCCCGAGGGCCAACCCCAGGAAAATCAGCGAGGGTGCAACCGCAGTCAATATTGGCGGCCAATCATTCAACAAACCCACATGCGAAACCAGACGATTGCTGAGATGGAAGCCAAGTCCGGCAAGAATTCCTAAAAAGATCTTAAGATTGATGCCGCCAGACCGGGGAGAATGGAAAGCAAACGGCAAGGCCATCAGCATCATTACCGGAATTGCGAAGGGGTACAGGATTTTTGACCAAAGTGCCATTTCGTAGCGTGAGGTCTTTTGCTTGTTCGCTTTCAGGTGCTGAATGTATTTGAGCAATACTGGCGTCGCCATCTTTTCCGGCGCCACCAACAACACACTCAGAATGTCCGGACTCAGCACCGAGCGCCAGCTTCTTTTGGGTTCGTCCATGACTTTGATTGCTTCTGGAGAAAAAGCCGTGTCGCTCACTTTTTCCAGCAGCCATTGCTGGTTTTTTTGCCATACGCCATTCTGGGCGCCCGTAATCCTGACCAGCTCCCACTTGTCATTGAATTCATAAATCCTGATATCGCGCAGGCTCGCATCCGGCAAGACTTCCCGCACATTAACGAAAGCATTGCCATCCTTGACCCATAGTCCGCTGCGGAAAGCCTGAGCTACAACGGATTTTGTAGCGTGCAGTTTCAGTTTCTGGGCCGCCTGATCGGTCCAGGGTGCAACAAGTTCACCGACTCCCAGTGCAATCATTGCAAACACAAGTCCCGCGACACCAAGATAGGCCGAAAGTCGCCAATTGGATATCCCCGAAACCCGCATCACGGCAAACTCGGAGTTCATGACCAATCGCGACAGCGCAAACAGGGTTCCGATCAATGCCGCGATGGGAACAATTTCATAGACATGGCCAGGGATACTCAGCAGGACAAACAACGCTACCTGCGCCAGCCCATAACCACCCCGGCCCATGCCCCCCAGCTCATTAATCAAATCGAAAAACGAAAACAGCACCAGAAGCGCAAGGAAAACAAAACCCGCGGCAAAGGCCACTTCCTTCAGCAAATATCGCGCGATCAGATTCAAGAATTTCCAACCCTGAGCGGTTTCATGCGCAGCCGATACGCAAAGAAAAGCACCAGCGCAACAATCATGGGCAGATGCCCCATCATCAAACCGGAGACAATGTTTAGTTTTTCCTGAGCAACCCATGCCTGACTGATAGACATCAGGTTGTTGTATAGGAAGTAGATCAGCAAGGCTGCGATCAACCCGAATGAACGGCGGGCTCTCGTATTCACAAAACTCAGCGGCAATGCGAACAAGGCCAGCACAACAGCGCTGATGGGCGAGCTCAAACGTCCCAGCAACTCAGCCCTCGCATCGGGCGCGGTTTGCCTGAACAAGTCCAACGTGCCGGTTCTTCTGGCGGACATGCCTCTGGCCTGCGCTTCAATGGGGTCCAGGCGCATCCAGTATTTTTCAAACTGGACGATACGGTAATCCGCCCGGCCTGGCGTTCCCTCATAACGACGGCCCTGAGAAAGAATCAGAAAGCGGGTGCCGTCCTCAAGTTTATCCTGGCGGCCCTCAGCTGCAACGACCACACCGAGCTTGCCACCTTCATTGGATTGCATGAAAACATTCTTCACGGATCCCGTCAGAGGATTCAGATTTTCAACGAAATATACCCGCTCTCCGCCGTGGGATTCAGCAAACAGACCGGGCGCAATTACTGAAGTGTCCTCGCGGCTCAGCAGCTCCTGTTTATAGATGTCTTTCTTGTTCATCGCCCAGGGAATCAGCGCCGTTGTCAGCAAGGTCAGCACAGCCACCAGTGGCAATATGAAAAGCAGGACAGGCTTGGCCCAGTCGAGCAGGGAAAGCCCGGAATTCAGCCAGATCACCATCTCGCTATCGCGCCAATAGCGCATGAAGGTGAGCAGCACGCCGATGAATATCCCGATTGAGAGGAGAACGGGCAAAAAATGCAGCAGGCTGAAGCCCAGATAGGTAAACACAGCCTCGTTGGCGAGTTCGCCGCGTGCCGCTTCACCCAGCAAACGGATGAAAAGCGTCACCAGGGTAATCGCGATCAACACGATAAGCGAAGCCCCGCTAGACAAGCTCAATTCCCGGAGCAGTGCCTGACGATAACGCATTAAATAGGGGTCTCGGAACTCAAATTGGACTCAAGGAGGTTTTGACTATCTGGCTGGTGTTTGCAAAGATTGAGGTCATCCAAGTTAATCAGGTCAAAGAAACGCCATGTCAGCCAAACAAAACGAAATCAAATTTAGCATAAAAACCGAAGATGCCGGGAAACTGCGCTGTGACTGTATTGTTGTGGGGGTCCATGATCACCGGCAATTGACGACTTCCGGACGCGCATTGGACAAAGCCTCCGGCGGACATCTCGCTAAAATTCTTCGCAGTGGCGACATGAATGGCAAACCAGGCAGCACCCTGCTGCTGCATGGGATTCCCGGCCTTTCGGCGCCACGTGTTCTTCTGGTGGGGCTGGGCAAGGAAGACGAATTTTCCGAGAAACGCTTCCGTGATGTCATCGCCTCGGCGGTTGACGCGCTGAAGGACACTGGCGCCGAACATATCGTCATGACGCTTGCGGAAACCCAGGTCGACAACCGCGATATCGACTGGAATACAGCCCAGGCGGCCATCGTGGCAAGCGATGCCCTCTACCGTTTCGAACGGATGAAAAGCAAGCCATCTGACCCCGCCAACCTCAAGCACATCAGTTTTACAGCCAGCAAACGTCAGGAAACCGCTGCCGGTAAAGGATTGAAGCAAGGCGTTGCCGTTGCCCATGGCATGACACTGGCCAAGGATCTTGGAAATCTGCCCTCCAATGTCTGCACCCCCACCTATCTGGCAATTCAGGCCAAGCAGCTTGCCAAGACATACGGATTCAAATGCAAGGTAATGGACCGCGCGGCATGCGAAAAGCTGGGCATGGGTTCATTCCTGTCTGTTGCCAAAGGCAGTGACAAACCGCCAGCATTCATTGAACTGCGGCATGAAGGCGGCAAAAAGGGCGACAAACCGGTTGTCCTGGTCGGCAAGGCCATCACCTTCGACGCGGGCGGAATTTCCTTGAAGCCCGCAGCAGACATGGATGAAATGAATTACGACATGAGCGGCGGCGGCTCGGTACTTGGCACCTTCCGCGCCATCGGCGAGCTGGGTCTCAAGCTCAATGTGGTCGGACTCATCCCCGCCTGCGAAAACCTGCCCGACGCTCACGCCAACAAGCCTGGCGACATCGTCACGGCCATGTCCGGATTAACAATTGAAATTCTCAATACCGATGCCGAAGGCCGGCTCATCCTGTGCGATGCGCTGACCTATGCCGAGCGGTTCAAACCCGCAGCAGTAGTTGATCTAGCGACACTCACGGGCGCCTGTGTCATTGCGCTGGGCCATCATCCAAGCGCCCTGTACGCGAATGACGACAAACTGGCGCAGAAACTCGAACAGGCAGCCGACCAGGCCTGGGACAGGGTCTGGCGCATGCCATTGTGGGATGAATACCAGGAGCAATTGAAAAGCGCGCTGGCCGATGTAGCCAATATCGGCGGGCGCGCAGGCGGTTCCATTACCGCTGCCTGCTTCCTGTCAAAATTCACTAACAGCTACCCTTGGGCACATCTGGACATTGCCGGTACGGCATACAGGAGCGGGCGCGAGAAAAAGGGGTCCACTGGCCGGCCTGTTCCCTTGCTGACCCAATTCCTGATTAACCAGCAGGGCTGACAAGAACTCTCGCGACATGACCCACATTAGCTTCTATACCCACGCCGAGAACAAGCTAAGCGTTGCCCGCCAGTTGATTGCCAAAGCCTGGAGTCAGAAACTGAATGTGCTGGTATTTACGTCAGACAACGCCATAGCCAGGGAAGTGGACAGAATGCTATGGACCCAGCCTGCACTGTCATTCATTCCGCATTGCCTGGACGACAGCCCGCTCGCAGTAGCCACGCCCATTATTATCGGCTCGCGCATGGAACCGCTGACCCGAGCCGATATCATCATCAATCTGGATCAGGAGCCCCCTTCAGTATTCAGCCGTTTCGACCGCTTACTGGAAATCGTCACGCCAGATGAAACCGATCTTGTAGCCAGCCGGCAGCGTTACCGTTATTACAAGGAACGGGGCTATGATCTGGTAACGCATGACTTGCAAGGTCAGCACTAGGTTTGACACCTGAAAGATGGAACAAGGCATAGCACAATGAGCCAAGACCCTCTCCTCGACAAAATGGATGCGTTGCTCAAGAAGCATCGTGGGAACGAGACTGAGCATCCTGCGCAGGATGCCAAAGTATCCGAGCCAACTCAGGTTGAGGAGCCTGCTGCCCCGCCACCGGATGCATGGCTACCTGTCCTGACCGATGTCGTGGTCATGGGTAACCCTGCCAATGCTCAAAATATTGAAGTCACTGACGCGCCAGAAACAATTGCTGCTGAACTTGAATCACTCCGTACCGAGCCAATTCCTCAGGCAGAACAACCGCCCATACCGACAACAGACTCACTCGCCATCTCGGACAGCCTCGCCGAGCAGTTGATGGGGGAACTGGAACCCAAATTGTCAGCGCTGCTTCAGAACAAGATTTCTTCTCGGATTCACAGCAGCCTGGACGACACTGTCTCGGCACTGCTGGCGCAATTGGATGTCAACATCCGCGAGATCGTGCGCGAAGCCATCAATGAAAGACTTGGGAAACCCTGAGGCCCTCTTCCTACCGTTATAATTGCTGGTTTTGAATCCACGGCAACCCGCATGGAACTCGCCAAAGCCTTCGAGCCAAAAGACATCGAATCCCGCTGGTATCAGCAGTGGGAATCCGCCAGCCATTTCAAGCCCTCCGGCGATTCAACCCACCCCGCCTACTGCATCATGCTGCCGCCGCCCAATGTCACGGGCACGCTGCACATGGGACACGCCTTCCAGCACACCCTGATGGACGCGCTGATCCGGCTGCATCGCATGCAGGGCGACAACACGCTCTGGCAGCCAGGCACTGACCACGCAGGCATCGCGACCCAGATCGTGGTCGAGCGCCAGCTCGATGCAAAGGGCATTTCTCGTCATGACCTGGGCCGCGAGAAGTTTCTGGAAAAAGTCTGGGAATGGAAAGAGCATTCCGGCTCCACCATCACGCGGCAAATGCGCCGGCTGGGGACATCGCCAGACTGGAGCCGCGAGCGCTTCACCATGGATGAGGGCCTGTCCAGGGCAGTTTCGGAAGTTTTCGTCACGCTATACAAACAGGGGCTCATTTATCGTGGCAAGCGCCTGGTCAACTGGGACCCTGTCCTGCAAACCGCCGTATCTGATCTTGAAGTCGTCAATCAGGAAGAAGACGGTTTCATGTGGCATATCCTCTACCCGCTGGATGGTGAACCCGGACACCTTGAGGTCGCCACGACACGCCCGGAAACCTTGCTGGGCGATGTGGCCGTAGCCGTCCATCCGGATGACGAACGCTACCGCCACCTGATTGGCAAACACGTCCGTCTGCCCATTGCCGAACGCAGCATCCCGATCATTTCCGACGAGTATGTCGATCCCGCCTTTGGCACGGGCGTGGTCAAGATCACGCCCGCGCATGATTTCAATGACTATGCCGTCGGCCAGCGTCACAAACTCGTACCCATCTGCATTCTGACGCTTGATGCAAAAATTAATGATTTAGGTCCGGAGGAATACCAGGGCCTGGATCGCTATGTCGCACGCGAGAAAATCCTCACCGCCCTCAAGGGCAAAAATCTCCTGGTTGCAGCCAAGCCTCACAAGCTCATGGTGCCGCGCGGCGACCGCACGCACTCCGTCATCGAACCCATGCTGACCGACCAGTGGTTCATGGCCATGGAAGGCCTGGCCAAACGCGGACTGGACGTCGTGAAGTCTGGCGAGCTGAAATTCGTACCGGAAAACTGGACCACTACCTACAATCAATGGCTGGAAAACATCCAGGACTGGTGCATCTCACGCCAGCTCTGGTGGGGACATCGCATCCCCGCGTGGTACGACGATGAGGGAAACATTTACGTTGCGCATACCGAGGAGGAAGCAAGCAAGCTCGCGGGCGGACGCGCCCTCAAACAGGATGAGGATGTGCTGGATACCTGGTTCTCCTCAGCGCTGTGGCCGTTTTCGACCCTGGGCTGGCCGGAAGAGACGCCCGAGCTGAGGAATTTCCTGCCGGGCTCTGTCCTCGTCACCGGCTTTGACATCATCTTCTTCTGGGTGGCGCGCATGGTCATGATGTCGCTCCACTTCACCGGCAAGGTGCCCTTCCATGAGGTGTATGTCACCGGTCTGGTACGCGATGCCCACGGCAACAAGATGAGCAAGTCCAAGGGCAACATCATCGACCCCATCGATCTCATTGATGGCATCACGCTGAATGCATTGATCGACAAGCGCACCACCGGACTGATGAATCCGAAACAGGCCGAATCCATTGCCAAACAAACCCGGGCCGATTATCCAGACGGTTTTCCCGCATTTGGCACCGATGCCGTGCGCTTCACGTTTGCCAGCCTTGCCACGCACGGACGCGACATCAAGTTCGACTTGCAGCGCTGCGAGGGCTATCGCAACTTCTGCAACAAGCTGTGGAATGCCACACGCTTTGTCTTGATGAACACCGAAGACAAGGATTGCGGCCAGGATGCTTCTCTGCCAATCGAGCATTCCTTTGCCGATCGCTGGATTATCAGCCGATTGAACGATGCCAATCGCGATGTATTGGCCGCTTTCTCCGACTACCGCTTCGACATGGCCAGCCGCGCGATCTATGAATTCGTCTGGGACGAATATTGCGACTGGTATCTGGAACTGGCCAAGGTACAACTCCAGACAGGCAACGAGGCGCAGCAGCGCGCTACTCGCCATACCCTGATTCACGTTCTGGAAAGCGCCCTGCGCCTGGCGCATCCCGTCATTCCCTTCATTACCGAGGAACTGTGGCAGAAGGTTGCCCCGCTAGCAGGAAGGACTGGGCACAGCATCATGCTTCAGCCCTACCCAGTGGTGGACGAAAGCGCTGCCGATCAGTCAGCCAACGCCCAAATTCTGGAACTCAAATCGCTGGTGGATGCCGTTCGTGGTCTGCGGGGTGAAATGAAACTTTCTCCCGCCGAGAAAGTGCCGCTCGCCCTGGCTGGTGACAAAGACCGATACCAGGCATTTGGTCCTTATCTGACCGCGCTGGCCAGGCTTTCCAAATTCGACATCTATCCCGAACTGCCCGCGGGTGACGCGCCGGTAGCCATCGTGGGCGACTGTCGGCTGATGCTGCAAATCGAAATCGACAAGGATGCGGAAATCGCACGACTGGAAAAGGAAATCGCACGGATCGCAGGCGAAATGGACAAGTGCAATGGAAAACTCGGCAATCCGAATTTCGCCGACAAAGCGCCGCCCGCAGTGGTCGAACAGGAAAGAAAACGTTTGGCTGATTTTACGGCCATGCATGAAAAGTTGCGCAGCCAACTTTCCAGGTTACGGCAATAAAAAAGGGCCGCGATGCGGCCCTTTCTCTTTCCAAGACGCTGATTATTTCTTCACGGTCTTTGCCCCAGCTACCGCGCCGAGCATGTCCACGATTTCATTCGGAGTCGAATGAATGCGCATGAAATGTCCCATGCTCAGATTCGGGAAGGAAACAGCGAGACGGTAACGGCCAAACAAGGCATAAACCGAGTTGTTTACCACGTAGAGCTCATAAGGCAGCGCGGCAATGCTGTCCTGTCCGCCAATTTTTGCAATCCAGCGGCCATCGCCCAGCGTTTCATCATTCATGGCCACGCCAAACACGGCCATCTTTTTCTCGGGCATCACCACTTCATAAACCTTCGACGTTCTTGCCGCGCCTTTGGCCAAATTGTCCTGAACGGTCTTCACGGCTTCGTCAAAACTCACATGCTGTGCAAGGAGATTCTTTTCTGAATCGAATCGTTCCATGCCAACCAGGTAACGATACTTGGGCAAGTCTTCAGCGGTTTCATCCCCGCCAAAACCAAGACCCGCGCCAAGCGTTTTGGCCAGTTTCTCTTTCAGGGTACTAACGGTTTTTTCAGCTTTCGGAAACTGGCCACGGAAATAAGCACGGTACCAGTAATCCGGGTTCATGTAGGTTACCGTACCGTCGGACTTGACCCCGACACGAATGCCCGCCCCGACAATGTTCGATCCGCCCAGCGCACGGATCTCGTTCAATATGCTTTCATCCGATACGACCACAACGCCATAGTCGGGCAACTGATTCGGTAAATAACGCCCCAGCACCTGAAAACCCGCAGACTTCAGCTTGGCCTCAACCTCATCCGCCACCTTGGCTGTTTCCGACGGTTTAAACTTTTCCCCCAAAATATAGGGTGTGATCGCCCAGGACATGGACGATGAAAAAAGCATTACTGCCAGAGCAAAATATTTCAACATGTCACACCTTATGTAAGTCGCAACAAAAAACCGGGCACGAGGCCCGGTTCTGATTGTATAAGAATATTAGAGAAAAGAGAATTACATCTTCCAGCCGTAAGCGATGCCAAGGGAGTTCTGGTACATTTGAATCGTTGTATCACCGCCGAACGGATTAGCGCCAGAAACGTCGTTCTTGAAGCCATGCATATAGGCGACGGTAAGTTCCCCGCCGGATGCCGTTGTGTAGGTAAACCCAAGTGTCGCGTGATCTTCAATAATCCCCGGCGCCAAAGTATTGAAGAAGGTCTCTCCGCAGTTTACAGAGCCCGCGCCACACTCGGCCAACGTAGCCCCTTCAATCGGGCTGTCTGTATGGCTATAGCCTGCACGGAACGTCCACTTGTTGTTGTACTTGTACTTAGCACCCAACTTCCAGACATTGGAATCATCCCAACCGAAACCTCCAACCGCAGGAGGCTTGCCCATGCTATCTACGTCACTGTAATTAATTCGCTGATAATCCAGTGCCAACATCAGTTGAGGCGTAGCTTGCCACGCAACGCCTAAATTGTAGTTCGCGGGAATGTCCAAGTCCCCGTTCTCAAGGAACAACAGATTGTATTTATCGAACTCATCATAGTTAACCTTGGTCGAGTATGCCGCACCAATGGCAACCGTGGGGGTAATGCGGCCCTGATAGCCCACACGCACTCCATAACCAAAGCTATCATCGTAACCAGGATTAATTATTCCGAACGACTGAAGCCCTTCCGATCTGAACCGTTGATACGCCAGCAGCGGCGAAATACCAATTGCATGGTCAGGGGTAAGCTTATAGGCCGCCGTTGGTGCAATAATCAACTGCATCAAGTCAATGCCGAGAGAACCCGTTCCACCAAACAAGTTAAATCCACCAGCTCCTGGTACAGGATCATAATCCGTATTCATCCCACCATTACCATAGACCGAGACGCCCAAGGAAAGGTTGGAATTGATCATCCTGTTGTAGCCAAACTCAGGAATCACAAAATAGTTGGAATTGCTTTCCATGTTGACCGTGCCAAACGGCGTGAGCGTACTTGTCGATTCCCGAATCGGCGAAAACAAATCAGCACCGAAGTCAATACGGTTACCGACAAAGGCCATCGATGCCGGGTTGTTGGCGCCGCCGAAAGCGTCTTCTGCAGTAGCAGTTGCCGCGCCGCCCATGCCCTTGGCCTTCATGCCATAGCCATGACCGAACATACCGTTGGTTGCGTTTGCGCCAAAAGAGAGGCCTGCGAGGGCAAGACCGATAGCGAGACGTGTGAATTTCATAATGCCTCCTGAGCAATGTAATCTGTTATACAAGGCTTAACCTTCTGATTAAGTAGAAGGAATATAACTCAAAGTCGGTGAATGATGATGGGAATATGGCCCTGGACAGCAAACCGCTTGCTCACGTTGCACGAAAACGACAATTGGAAATTGACAACTATTGACAACAAAAAGGCAGCCTCAGCTGCCTTTTTGTGTGGTTCATATCCTGCTCAAATAAACAGGCAGATATCCGATTCGCCGGCAAACTCGAAAAAGGTGGCAGCGCCACCATATTCCATGCCATCAATGAAGTCGCTGTGCTCAAAACCAAACAGTTCAACGGTCATCTGGCAGGCAATGAATTTGACGTCCGCTTCCTGGCACAGGCTGCGCAGTTCGGGAATCGTGGCCACGCCGTTATTGGCAATAGTCATTTTCATCAGGCTGGTGGCGACGTTCTCGTAACCAGGCACCAGGGACTGCACAGCGTTGGGAATGTTCCAGTTGATGCCCTTGAACCATTTGGGGCCAAAAGGCATTTTCATCGGCATGCCGGGATTGCCCAGCGGGCTCACTTTCAGGCCGGAAACATCCTTGCGCACCAGTTGCAGGCCATAGAAAGTGAAGAAAATCTGCACTTCATAACCCAGCGCTGCCGCGGTGGAAGCCAGGATGAAGGGAGGGTAGGCCCAGTCGAGCGTTCCCTTGGTGGCGATAATGGCGAGCTTTTTGGTTTCCATGCGAGGTCTCCCGGTCTAATTTGTCAAAGGTATCGGTCTTGGCGCCGAATTATTTTTTCTTCATGAAGAAAGTGTATTCACCACCGGCTTCGGCGGAGTTCACCAGTTCGTTACCCGTCTGCTTGGCAAATGCCTGCATGTCCTTGACGGAACCCGGATCGGTGGCAATCACTTTCAGAATGTCGCCGCTGGTCATTTCTGCAAGCGCTTTCTTGGTACGCAGAATGGGCAGAGGGCAGTTGAGGCCACGGGCATCGAGTTCTTTACTAAAGTCCATTTGAGTGTCTCCAAACGTTAACAAATCAGGAATTTCTTACGTTAACCCACAGGTCAGATTATTGCAATACGGGACCGGCCAATTTGACCTTGGTCGATCAGGCCGCCAAAGCCTTACCGGATCGTGCCCAATTCATGATGCCGCCCGAGAGGTTATAGACATTGCTCACCCCTTGAGACATCAGCCAGGCGCAAGCCTGCGCCGAACGCGCGCCAGAGCGGCAATAGAATACGATGGGCTCGCTTTTTTGCAGGTCTTGCACTTTCAGAGGCAGCATATGAAGGGGGATATGCGTGGAACCCTCGATCTTGGCCTGGGCGAATTCCGCCTCGGTCCGCACATCGATCAGTTGCAGGGAACCATTTGCCTTCAGGGCTTCAAGTTGATTGGGATCTATTTCACGAACACCGAACATGTCTTCCGATACTCCAGATGAATTGCATTAACAAACGCTAATATACTGATTTTCCCAGAAATATCAATAGGGAATCTTCAAATCAACAGCGCTGCGACCCGTGAAAAAGGTTGACCACATGCCGGGCTTCGGCAAAGAAAAGCCATCTTTCGGCAACCAGGCCCGCGAATACCGAAAGCAGCGCCGCCATGCTCAATGCCAGATTGGCCTGTTTCAACGCCAACCCCAGCAACAAAACCGGAAGTCCGAAAGCCAGCATCATGGAAATCACTTTCAAACCCGAAGCTCGCATTCGCGGTACCTGGTAACCGAATTCCTGGGTTAAAAAAGTCCCGTGCGTGTGCCCCGCATCCAGCAAGCGAACCTGGGCTCGGGTAAACCCGGTCGCGGTGTTAATGGTTGAACCGACCCCGATGCGGGTGATCCAGTAGAAATAAATCATTTTTACAAACGCAGCGACGAATAACTGGAACAGGGACATCAATACGTAAGGCATGACATCGACTTTGGCCATCATCGCCACCACCAGCAGGATCATGCCGCCGGAAAAGTGGCCCAGCGAAAGGTAGGCAGCGGGCACCAGCGGGGTATTCCACTGGCGTATGGTTTTAAGGCTGGCATAAATCATCGCGGTGGAAAAAATGGTCATCCACGCTATCAGAGTCGCCAATGCCCCGCTCAGATGACGCGCGACCGGCCATATGTCGAGCCAGTACAGGGCGAGATAAATCAGCGCGAACGGATAGAACGCCAGCGACAACACGCCTTCGCGCGACAGCCACGAAGTGCGCCAGCGGGAAAATGCGCGCCAGGCATTTTTTGGGTTGGCCAGATGAAGCGTGGAGGAAAGCAGTCCAACACCCACCATGACAATGGCCAGCACGCCTGTCCAGAAAACATGCGCGCCGGGCATGCCGCCGCCAAGCTTGAACAAATCAGCCAGATAAAGCAGCGCGAACAGGCCAAAGCCCGCGCCAGACAGAACCGTGAAAAAAATGACCGAGAATGCGGGATGCATGCGGTTTCCTTAGCGTTTGACCATGCGATTGACGAACTGCTTCAGCTTGCCAGCCAGACCGGTTTTGTCCGCGCTCATTTCAACCGGGATCGGCTTGTGCTTGCGCGGCGGCAGATAGTGATTGGTCGGGTTGTAACCCAGTTCTGGCAGCAGCATGTAGCCTTCGCGCTCGCGCACCACCTTGCTGACCTCGGAATTCGGGTCGTCGAAGTCGCCGAACATGCGCGCATGGGCCGGGCAGGTCAGCACACAGGCCGGCTGCCGGTCCTCGACAGGAATGTTCTGGTCGTAGATGCGGTCCACGCACAGCGTGCATTTCTTCATCGTGCCGGTAGAACGATCCAGTTCACGCGCGCCGTACGGGCAGGCCCACGAGCAGTAATTGCAGCCCATGCACTTGTCCTGGTCGATCAGCACAATGCCGTCTTCGGCGCGTTTGTAGCTGGCGCCGGTCGGACATACCGTCACGCAATCCGCATCCTCGCAATGCATGCAGGACATGGGAAAGTTGACGGTCTTGCTGTTGGGGTAGCTGCCCACTTCAAAGTGGCGGATGCGATTGAACCAGACGCCGGAGGGCTCGGCGCCATAAGGCTGATAATCCGGCAGCGCGCCGGTGGTGCCGGAGGCATTCCACTGCTTGCAGGACACCGCGCAGGCATGACAGCCCACGCACACGTCCAGATCAATGACGAGCCCCAGCCTCATGATTGCGCCTTGTCGTTGTCCTCAACACGCGCGTCGTAGCGCAATACATCGGGACGCTCATAGTGATCGGTCGGCAAGCGCTTGATGGCCGGGAATTGTGGCCAGCTGCCGGATTCGCCTGTCTCGGCCTTGTATAGCTTCACACGCAGATCAAACCAGGCGGCCTGGCCGGATACCGGATCGGAATTGGTGATGCGGCGTTCGCCATTTCTTTCAGGCAGCAATTCGGAAATCAAATGGTTCAACAGAAAACCCTTGGTCGCTTCGGAAGCCTCTTCCTTCAAACCCCAGGCGCCTTTTTGTTTGCCGATGGCATTCCAGGTCCACACGGTGTTTTCCTGGCAGCCTTCCATGGTCTTCAACTGGCAGCGAATTTTTCCGTTGCGCGATTCGACCCACACCCAGTCGAAATCCTTGAGGCCCATGTCCGCGGCCTTGCGAGCGTTCATGTATAGATAGTTCTGCGCCATGATCTGCCGTAGCCATGCATTCTGCGAATCCCACGAGTGGTACATGAACATGGGCCGCTGAGTCAGCGCATAAAACGGATACTCCTCCGCATCCACACGCTGCTGTTCCAGCGGCTCGTACCAGAGGGGCAGCGGGTCGAAGTATTTTGTCAGGCGCTCCTTGTCCGCCGGGTCCTTCGGCTGAGGGCCATCATACAAACCCTGCCCGGCCAGGCGAAACTTCTGCATGGGCTCGGAATAAAACTGCATGATGATGGGCTCAACCTTGCCGACGAACCCTGCATCGGAAGCCACCTCAAGATAATCGCGGTTCACGAAGCACATGTATTTCTGGTTGTCCGGCCAGTGATGCGCAAAGAAGCTCTGGTTATCGATATAGGCCTGCCACTGGTTGGGATTGGGCTCGCCCTTGAGGAATTTATCTCCGTCCTTGCCGCGCCAGCCAGAGAGAAACCCGACGCCCGGCGAGCGCTCGTAATTTACGATGAAGTCAGGGTAATCCCTGAACTTGCGCGTGCCATCCTTGTTGGTAAACGCCGGAAATTTCAGGCGCGACGCCAGTTCCACCATGACTTCCTGCCAGGGCCGCACATTTCTATTGGGCGGGACCAACGGATAGCGGATGGCGTCAGCCGCCGCGTCCGGCTCGGAAATCGGGCGATCCAGCAGCGAAATGCAGTCGTGACGCTCGAGGTAGGTGGTATCGGGCAAGACCAGATCGGCGAAATTGACCATTTCAGAGTGGAAGGCATCCACCACCACCAGGAAGGGAATCTTGTACTCGCCAAAACTCTCCGGATCTTTCTGCCGCAGCATGTCCTGGATGGCCTGCGTGTTCATTGACGAATTCCACGCCATGTTGGACATGAACAGAATCAGCGTGTCGAGCGCATACGGATCATGGTTGGTGGCGTTGGTGATCACCATGTGCATGAGGCCGTGAGAAGACAGCGGCGCTTCCCACGAATAGGCCTTGTCGATACGCAGGGGATTGCCGCGCTCGTCGATCACCAGATCTTCCGGCCGCGTGGGGAATCCCAGCGGGGGGCGCGACAGCGATGTGTTCGGCGCATTGATGATGTCAACATTGTTTTCCGGCAGCTGGTGCGGCGGAATGGGCTTGGGATACGGCGCGCGCGCTCGGAAGTTGCCGGGCCCGTCGAGTGCGCCCAGCAGCATTTGAATAAAGTGAATTGCCCGGCAGGCATGAAAACCATTGGAATGCGCGGAAATGCCACGCATGGCATACATCGCCACTGGACGGCCAATCACCTTGTCATGTTTCCGGCCCCACGTGTCGGTCCACTCGATGGGGAATTCGATGCTTTCCTTGAATGCGACATGCGCCATTTCTAGCGCGATACGCTCGATGGTTTCAGCGGGGACACCGCATTCTGCTGCGACATTCGCCGGGGCATACCGCTCATCCAGGTAGCGTTCCGCCATCAGGCTGAATACGGTTTTCAGCCTGCGGCCGTCCTGGGCGACAAAATCGCCGAACAGGGCCGGTGTGATCCCCGCCTCGATGCCGTTGACGAAGGTTTCCCTTTCAAGATCCCACACCTGCGGCTGACCGTTAGCATCGCGCAAAAACAGGCCGTCATCCGAGTGACCCGGATTCTGGATCACCAGCCAGGTGGCGTTGGTGTAATTGACGAGAAACTCATAATCGAACAATTCACGCGACAGCAGCACATGCACGATGGAAAGCGCGAACAGGCCATCCATGCCCGGCTTGATCGGCACCCATTCATCCGCAATCGCCGAGTAGCCCGTGCGCACAGGATTGACCGTGACGAATTTTCCGCCGCCGCGCTTGAGTTTCTCGAGACCAATCTTGATCGGGTTGGAGGAATGGTCTTCCGCCACGCCCCACATGATGAAGTACTTGGCGTAATCCCAGTCCGGCGCGCCGAATTCCCAGAATGAAAAACCGATCGTGTACAACCCGGCGACCGCCATGTTGACGGAACAAAATCCGCCATGCGCGGCCCAGTTGGGTGTGCCGAACTGCTGCGCCCACAGCCCGGTGAGCGCCTGCATCTGATCGCGGCCTGTAAAGAACGCAAGCTTGGAGGGATCGGTGGCGCGAATTTCCTGCAAACGCTGGGTCAGGATATCCAGCGCCTGTTCCCAACTGATGACCTCGAATTCACCCGCGCCGCGATCCGTTCCGGGCTTGCGAATCAGCGGCTCGGACAGCCTGGCTTTGGAATATTGCTTCATGATCCCGGCCGAACCCTTGGCGCACAGTACGCCCTGGTTGGTGGGATGGTTGCGGTTACCTTGAATGAAGCGAACTTTGCCTTCCTGCAGGGTCACCTTGATGCCGCAGCGGCACGCGCACATATAGCAGGTGGAATATTTCACCTCCTGCCTGGCATGGTCTTCGGTCGGGATGCGTGCGTGCATAGTCTCAAAAACAAAATCAGCGCATCCCGCCGGCCTTGCCGTGGGAGTTTATCCAGATAAGGAATTCCCGCCTTAAACCGTTTTGACTACGGTATGGACATCCCGGAACTGCAAACCGGTGATGCGCTATATATTAATTATTTCGAATATGCCGTTATTTTGCTTCATTTGGGCATTTTCTTGCAATCAGCTTATTTAATCCCTGCAGGCGCGAATATAAATCGTGAGGGGCAGAAGGGTTTTAGGGAAACACTGATTTATTCAGTGTTTCCCTGCAAATCGAGGATTCGATTTGCCGCTCAATGACGCAAGTCATTGAAAGCGCAAATTGTCACGGACATGCGCCGGGAAAATTTTTCGCTGATGTTTCGCGCAAGCGAATAAATCAGCGCTTCCTTAGCAACCGCCTATTTCTCTTGCAATAGCGATTCGATGATCTGCACGGCTTCGCCTTCATCCCATTCAGTAGGTCCCGAGATCGAATAGCGCACCTTGCCTTTTCGGTCGACCAGAAAGCTGGTGGGCAGAGCGAAAACTTTCCAGCGACGTGTTGCCGCAGTGTCTGGATCAAGCAGGATCGGAAAATCAATCTTCACCAACTTAAGAAATTCTTCGACTTCTTCTCGCTGTTCGGCGGAATCAACGCCCAGGATGACAAATGACCGTCCGGACATTTTCTCCTTCAGGCGCTGCATGGAAGGCATTTCCCTGCGACAGGGCGGGCACCAGGTTGCCCAGAAATTCACCAGAATCACCTTGCCCTTGTAATCGTTCAGGTTTCGAATCTCACCCGTCAGGGCTTTCAACGCCAGGTCTGGCGGTGCAACCGGGTCCAGTTGGCGAAATCCGCCAGCCGCGAATGACTGGGTTGTCATCAGGAAAAGCACGGAAAAAATCAGTGTATGCAATCTCATTGTCATGGCGTTCCCTTCATCCAGTTCAGCATATGCTCCGCCAGATTTCTGCCTTCATTGATTTCGTAATCGGTTGCATCTTCGCGGACCCAGAAACCCTCACGCAGCCGTTCCAGCATTTTCAGCGCAGTATTCGCGCCTGTTTTGCGCAAAGCCTCGACCTGATTCTCGACCCACGGCGTAGCCGCGGAACGGCGAGGCTGCAGAACAAGCACATCAACCGATTTCAAGCTTCCGAATGAAAGATAATCGGCACCGTCCAGCGCATCGACGCGGGAATAAAAATTCGGATGCATCAGCAAGACACGGGCATTGATATCCGGCCTGCCGGCCAGCCCCCTCAAAACCGGTACGGCGGCACGGCTTGGTGCATAAACGCACAATCGGGCGCCGGTTGCCGAAGCACGTTCCAGCAAGCGCTGCATATCGCTTGCCTGGATGCCATCAAGGCTGCTCGGTGTTTGCGGCAGGAACAAAGCACTGGCCAGATCAAACAGCCAGACTTCAACACCTCTTTCAGACAACTCAAGCGCGGCGCGACTTTCCGCCTTTCCCAATCCCCGTTCCGAAGCAAACCAGAGCAGAAGATCGTTACCGGCGGCAGTATATCGCGTGTAGGCAATGACATTGCCGGAAGGCAAGCTCACTTCGACCTCCTCGGCCAGCAAGGCCGAGGAAAAAACGAGAAGCAACAGCGAGTTAGTTATGCGTGCAAGCCGATTCATGTGTTGAATTATTCAAGATACAACACGCCTGAGTAAGGCACATTCATACTCTTGATCAGCCGGCGGTCCAGACCCCCGATTTTCCCCCTTCCTTGCGGATCAGCCTGACCCCTTCGATCGTCATTCCCCTCTCTACCGCCTTGCACATGTCATAGATGGTCAACAGACCGACACTTGCCGCCGTCAGGGCTTCCATCTCCACACCGGTTTTTCCAACCGTTTCAGCCGTGGCCAGACAACGCACCCGGCTTTGCGCTTCATCCAGTTCAAACTCTACTTTTACCTGGGTCAGCGCGATGGGATGGCACAAGGGGATCAGGTCGGAAGTCCGCTTCGCGGCCTGGATGGCGGCCACGCGGGCCACGCCCAGAACGTCGCCTTTGCCGGCCGTTCCTTGCGAAATCATGGCCAGGGTTTCCGGTTTCATCACAATACTGCCTTGCGCCACCGCAATCCGGCGTGTGTCCGGCTTGGCACCCACATCCACCATGACTGCTTTGCCAGCCTCATCAAAATGCGTGAAGTCACCACTCATTGTTAAACTCCATTATTGAACTCTTCGCGTATCGATCCATCTTAAACTCAAATTAATCCCGGCACCGTGAAAAAACTCATTGTTTCCCTCCTGACCCTGTCCCTGGCTGCCCCGCCGGTCTGGGCGAGCAACTTGCCCGATCTTGGCGAGTCTTCGCGCCAGTATCTTTCGGACAAACAGGAACGCGAACTGTCCCGGGCCATCATGCGGGATGTTTACGCGAGCCCGCTTTTCCTGTCGGATCCCGAAGTCGAAGCCTACTTGAACAATATTGGCGCAAAACTGGCTTCTGAAAGCATCCGCAGCGGGCGCAGCTTCACTTTCTTCGCCGTGCGCGACCCGTCGATCAATGCCTTCGCCCTGCCCGGCGGTTTCATTGGCGTGCACACCGGGTTGATCCAGACCGCGGAAAACGAGTCTGAACTGGCGGGTGTGCTGGCGCACGAAATTGCCCACGTTAGTCAGGAACACCTGTCACGCATGATCGCCGCGCAGGATCAGAGTTATCTGCCGACCATCGCCGCGATTGCCATCGCCATCCTGGCGGCACGCTCCAATGCCAATGTCGGTTCGGCCGCCATCGCCACCGCCCAGGCATTGAATATCCAGAGCCAGTTGAACTTCACCCGCGAGCATGAGCGCGAAGCCGACCGGGTCGGGTTGGAAACACTGACCGGCGCCGGTTTTGATCCAAACGGGCTGTCGAGCTTCTTCAATCGACTGCAGCGCGCCAACCGGCTCTACGATACCAACGCGCCGGATTATCTGCGCACCCACCCGCTCAACAGCCAGCGCATTGCCGACATGGATGCGCGAATTGAGAAACTCCCCTATCGGCAGGTCAAGGATTCCATTGAATTTCACCTGGTGCGCGCGCGGTTGATCGCAAATGAAGGCCTGGCCGAAGACGCGGTCAGACGCTTCCAGGATCAGATCAAGCAAAAGAAAACCCTGTTTGAAGCCGCCAGCCGCTACGGACTCGCCATTGCCTTGTCCCGCCAGGCCAAATACGCAGAGGCGGAAACCGAGCTGAGCAAAGCGCTCAAGCTCAGTCAATCCCCCATGCTGCTGAACCTGCAAGCTGAACTTGCGGGCAAGGCAGGAAGTTCCAGCATCGCGCTCGAGCGTTACCGCAACGGCATCGCGCGTCACCCCCATTACAAACCGCTGCTGTACGGCTATGCCGATGCACTCATCGTTACGGGACAAACGAAGGAAGCCGCAGAATTTGCTTCCTCGAAAACCACCTCCTGGCCGGATGACGCACGTTTCTGGAAACTGCTTGCGCGCGCGGAAGCCGCGCAAAACCACAAGCTGGCCAGCCACCGCGCGCAAGCGGAGTCGCTCGCCGTTTTGGGCAATCTGCCCGCCGCGCTGGAACAGGTCAACCTTGGCCTGAAGGCAGGTGATGGCAATTTCTATGAACTCTCTTCCGCTGAAGCCCGGCGCCGCGAATGGCAAGCCGCACTGGCTGCCGAGGCGGTCAAGAAATAAAACCCCACACGTAAAAATGTATTGTGTCTAGTAATAAATTACTTGCACGAATCAACGCAAAAACCAGTCAATACGCTTGCATGGAGAAAACATCCTGCTCTATGCTTGGCCTATCCATACAGGATAGCGCGAGACTGGATAAGAGTTCGCTCATATACCCGTCCGTGTTTGACATCTAAATCAACTATGGAGGATGACTATGCGCAATATCAGACTGGCTATGGCCATTGGCCTGACTGGCATGATGGTGATTGCGGGATCCGTCCAGGCTGCCGACCCCCCCAAAAAGGAGGAAACGGGCAAGGACATCTCGTACAACCGCAGTAAGGGTAACTGCCTGGCTTGCCACGGCATGCCGACTCAACCCGATGCCGAATCAACTGGTCTTTACGGACCACCGCTTATCGCCATGAGCGCGCGTTATCCGGACAAAGCCAAGCTGCGTGCCCAGATTTGGGATGCGACTGCACTCAATCCGAATAGCTCCATGATCCCTTTCGGCAAACACAAGGTGCTGACAGAGCAGGAAATCGACAAGGTCACCGACTTTGTTTATGGTCTTTAACACACACTCTTCAACAAGGAGAAATGCATGAACGCTTTGCGTAGAAACGTCCTCAAAGGCGCCACTGGCGCTGGTGCAGTTGCCGTGGCTGTCGCCGCCGGCCTGATTACCCCTACCCGCGTGCTGGCTGGCGCCCCCCGCTCCGCCTTCGAAGCCAAGAGCCTGGCCGACGCCATGAAAGGCATGGGCCTGCCCGCCGCGACCGATTCCAAGGACATCGTCATCAAGGCCCCGGACATCGCTGAAAACGGCGCCGTGGTACCGGTTGAAGTCAGCAGCAGCATCGCTGGCACCTCCGCCATTGCCATCATTGCCGAAAAGAACAATACACCGCTGGTTGCTGATTTCGATTTGATGGGCGGCACCCAGGGTTATGTCTCCACCCGCATCAAGATGGGCACCACCGCGCTGGTTCGCGCCATCGTGACCGCCGGCGGCAAAACCTACCAGGCCACCAAGGAAGTGAAAGTGACCATCGGCGGCTGCGGCGGCTAATTGATCTCCTTCCAAAGACATCTGACAAAACTGAATTCGAAAGGAAACAAACATGGCTGAACCAATGAAAATCCGTGCCACCATGGCTGGTGACACCGCCGACATCAAAGTGCTGATGAACCACCCCATGGAAACCGGCCAGCGCAAGGACGCCAAAACCGGTCAACTGGTCCCTGCCCACTACATCACCGAAGTAACTGCCACCGTTAATGGCGCGGCCGTGCTGAAGGCTGGCATGGGCGGCGGCGTGTCCAAGAACCCCTACCTTGGCTTCAAGGTCAAGGGCGCAAAAGCGGGCGACAAAGTGGCTGTTAGCTGGGTAGACAACACCGGCGACAAGCGCACCGACGAGACCACGGTCGGTTAATTAACTACCGATCTTAAGGACGGAGCTTTCCGCTCCGTCCTTATCTGTTTTACCGCCAAGGAATCATGGAGGAAGATTATGAAAAAAGCTTTACTGGGGCTGGTTGCTTTTGGGCTGATCGGCGGCATGACTGGCGCCATTGCGGGTCCCGAGCAAGACAGGCAGGATTTCATCAACCACTACACCAAAAAATATCCCAATGTAAAAGTTGATGATTACATTTTTGGGGCGCTTTCATTCGAGGCAGACTCCAAGGCTCAGTATGATGCCATCATGGAATTTCCGCCTTTTGAAGGCGAACTGGAAAAAGCCCGCAAGCTATTCAATACCCCTTTCAAGAACGGCAAGAAATATACAGACTGTTTCCCCAATGGCGGCAAGAACATCGCGGGCAACTATCCGTACTTTGACGACAAGGCGGGCAAGGTCGTGACCCTGCACGATGCCATCAACGCCTGCCGTGTCGCCAACGGCGAGGAAGCCTACAAGGTCAACGACATGAAAACCATGGGCCTTGTCAGCGCCGCACTTCGCGAACTGTCAGACGGCATGCTGATGAATGTCAAGGTTGAAGGCGCGGGCGCCAATGCCGCGTATGAAGCCGGCAAAAAGTCCTTCTTCTCCCGCAAGGGCCAGTTGAACTTTGCCTGCGCCACCTGCCATGTGCAGAATGCCGGCGTGAAGCTGCGTTCAGAAACCCTCTCCATGGCGGTTGGCCATGCGGTGCACTGGCCGGTGTTCCGTGGCGGCGACAACCTGGTTACGCTGCAACAGCGTTATGACGGTTGCTACAAGCAGGTTCGAGCTGTGCCGGCCGCACCAGGCAGCACCGACATGAACAACCTGGAATATTTCCACTCCTATCTGTCCAATGGCCTGCCCATGAAGGCCAACGTCTTCCGCAAGTAAGACAAGCAAGCGCAGATCAAGGCCTGGAATCTTCCAGGCCTTTTTTCTTCAGGTCATTATTGATTGCATCAAATGGCCCATAGCTACTATTTACCCGATCGTTCTTTGAATCAACAATCAGTGGAAACTGATACCAACATCTACAGAGGAGAACAAACACCATGATGAACCGTCGTGAATTTCTGCAAATGCTGGCCGTCGCCGCCGCTTCCGGCATGGCCATAGACAGCAAGAAAGCCCTCGCGGGTGATGTGGATTTTTATAATCTGCCCAAGTTCGGCAATGTCTCGCTGATGCATATGACCGATTGCCATGCACAGCTCCTGCCCATTTATTTCCGCGAGCCGAATGTCAACATCGGGATTGCCGATGCCAAGGGCAAGGTACCGCATCTGGTTGGCGAGCATCTGCTCAAGAAATACGGCATCAAACCGGGCACGCGAGAGGCTCACGCTTTCACCTATCTCGACTTTGTCCAGGCAGCCAAAACCTACGGCAAGGTCGGCGGCTTCGCCCACCTGAAAACTCTGGTTGACAAGGTACGCGGCTCACGCCCCGGTTCACTGCTGCTGGATGGCGGTGACACCTGGCAGGGCTCGGCTACGGCGCTGTGGACCAACGCCCAGGATATGGTGGATGCCTGCATCGCGCTGGGTGTGGATGTCATGACACCGCACTGGGAAATGACCTACGGCGCTGAACGCGTCAAGCAGATTGTCGACAACGATTTCAAGAAAGCGGGCGTGGATTTCGTCGCCCAGAATGTAGTCACTGCTGATTTCGGTGACCAGGTATTCAAGCCTTATGTCATCCGTGAAATGAACGGCATCAAGGTCGCTATCGTCGGACAGGCCTTCCCCTACACCCCCATCGCCAACCCACGCTACATGGTGCCGGACTGGAGCTTCGGCATCCGCGATGACGGCATGCAGAAATGGGTCGATGATGCCCGCGCCAATGGCGCGCAGGTTGTCGTGGTGCTCTCGCACAATGGCATGGACGTCGACATCAAGATGGCCAGCCGCGTCACCGGTGTCGACGCCATCTTTGGCGGCCACACTCACGATGGCGTGCCACAGCCTATTGAAGTCAAGAATGCCAAGGGTGTCACCCTGGTAACGAATGCCGGTTCCAATGGCAAGTTCCTCGGCGTCATGGATTTCGATGTGAAGAACGGCAAGGTCGCCGGCTGGAAATACAAACTGTTGCCAGTGTTCTCCAACCTGCTGGCCGAGGACACCAAGATGGTAGCGCTGATCAAGAAGATCCGCGATCCCTACAACGACAAGCTCAACGAAAAACTGGCCGTCACGGAAGATTTTCTCTACCGCCGCGGCAATTTCAACGGCACCTTCGACCAGGTTATCCTCGATGCGCTGATGAAGGTGAAAGGCGCGGATGCAGCCTTCTCTCCCGGCTTCCGTTGGGGTACCACGCTGCTGCCGGGCGACGTCATCACCATGGACCGCCTGATGGACCAGACCGCCATCACCTATCCCGCCACCACGCTGACCAACATGACAGGCGAAACCATCAAGACCATCATGGAAGACGTGTGCGACAACCTGTTCAATGCCGATCCCTACTATCAGCAGGGCGGCGACATGGTGCGCGTTGGAGGCATCCAGTACACCGTCAACCCCAACAAGAAAATCGGCGAGCGCATCAGTAACATGATGCTGAACGGCAAAGCCGTCGATCCCAACAAGGTCTACAAGGTTGCCGGCTGGGCGCCCGTGGGTGAAGGCGTGACCGGCGCCCCAATCTGGGATGTGGTCGCTGAGTACCTGCGTGACGTCAAAATCATAAAACCCGTCAAGCTCAACCTGCCCAAGGTGGTCGGCATCGGCAACAACAATCCTGGCATGGTTTAATTTACTCCAGATGTCGTGCAAACAAACGGGGCCGCAAGGCCCCGTTTTCTTCCGGATTTCCTTTCAACGCTACAGACTCAGTGCCCGGCAGGCTTGCTCGCACGGGCATGCGCATCGAAGCCGCCCTTCTTTTTCCAGCCTTCGATGCCGTCCTGCAATACTTTTACATTGTCATGGCCCAACAGACGCAGGGCAAACACCGGCTGAGAATCATCTAGCCGACCTCCCACCGCGGTGAGGCGGAGGAGTAAAAAGCGAAGTGCGAACTTTGTTTTTTTACTCAAAGGAGGCCGAGATGAGATATTGCGGTATAGACCTGCATTCGAACAATAGTGTTGTCGTGGTGACGGACGAGGTGGACAAGGTGCTGCTCAGCCGCCGCTGCCCCAATGACCTTTCAAAGATACTCGCGCTGCTGGCGCCGCACCGGGAAGAACTGGCGGGCGTGGTGATCGAGTCCACCTACAACTGGTACTGGCTGGTCGATGGTCTGATCGTCGAAGGCTACGATGTCAAGCTTGCCCACACCGTTGCCATGAAGCGCTATGACGGTCTGAAAACAGCGGCGACGAAACCGACGCCGCCCACTTGGCGCACCTGCTGCGGCTGGGCATCCTGCCCACCGGCTACATTCATCCGCCTGCCGAGCGCGCCTTGCGCGATCTGGCCAGGAAGCGCATCCAGCTCGTGCGCTCGCGCACCCAGCATGTGCTGGCGGTAGAGAACATCCTGGCACGACAGACCGGCGCATGTGCCGGTGCTGGCGCGATCAAGCGCTGGGCCGCCTCAGACATCGATACATTGGGGTTGGCGGCGGATGTGGCTTTAGCCTTGAAATCCAATGTGGCGGTCATCAATGCCTTGAACCTGGAGATCGACCGGCTGGAAAGCCGACTGCTGGAGGGGGTCAAGCTGCGTCCCGAGTACGTGCGACTCAAAAGCATTCCCGGCATTGGCGACGTGCTCGCCACGATCATCATGCTGGAGACAGGCGATATTTCACGCTTTGCCCAGATGGGCAACTTTGCCTCTTACGCCCGCTGCGTGGACAGCGCACGTTATTCCAACGGCAAGAAGAAAGGCGAAGGCAACACCAAGAACGGCAACGCCTATCTGGTGTGGGCCTTTGTCGAAGCGGCAAACTTCGCCCGCCGCTGCAGCGAAGAAGCCAAACGCTTCTTCGACAAATGAAAGCCAAAACAAACAGCATCGTGGCAACCAAGGCGCTGGCGCACAAGCTGGCGCGGGCGAGCTACCTCATGCTGAAGACGGAACAGGATTTCGATGTGAAGCGCTGCTTCGCATAATGGTTTGGTGATGGCAGGCCAGCCAGCAATGGGGACTGGATGCGAGCCAAGTGGACTGAGTGGAGACCTGCCATCACCGCCTGTGTTGTTGTTACCGGGTCGTCCGCCGGGTGAGCCAGTTGGGGATTGGACGCGAAATATCGCGAGCCACGGTTCTGTGAACTTTGCCCGGACACGTTGGCGGTACCAAGGTTTTTCTGGGGCGGGGTTCAGCCAGGGCGGCGGTAGTTCATCGCACACCGCTTGATCCATATGGGTGACAGGCGCGATTTGGTCGCAGCCAGTATCGAGAAAACGGATTCGACCTGAGCAGCAAGGCAGAAAGCAAGGCAAGAAAAACCCGCCATCAAAAAGCAGGTTGGTAAACTGTTCGCGCTTGACTACGGTCGGCTAATGGCTTTCCCCATTGGTAGCCGACATAGGGCTAGAACCTCGGCGCAAGCCACGGCACCAGCCACCACAGCGTCGTGACCGCGCCCACCAGCACGATCAAACGCTTGCGCGTGTAGGAGTTCTCCTCGCTGCGGATGCGCCACACCCCAAAGCCGAGGATGATGGCGTATTCGGTGTAGCGGTTGAGCCAGATCGGGTTGTCGAACCAGAACAGCCAGGTCTCGTTGAGCCAGCCGACGAAGGCGAGCGTGAAGGCCGCCAATGACAGCCCCTGCACCCAGATTGGATAACGGCGGGGCAGCGAGCCCTGGGTGGTGGGGGCGGCTGCGCGGGGCTGGTGGGTGATCAGGGTCTGTGGCTCATGGCCGCTCCCCGTGGTCAGTCCGTGCTCAACGGCAATCCGTCGTTCTGCCAGCGCTGCATCCCCTTTTTCACCAGCAGCACCTGACGAAAGCCCTGTTCGCCTAGCATTTGTACCGCCTGGGCGGAACGCCTGTCGGTGCGGCAGATCACGGCGACCGGCTGGTCACGCCAGTCATCCAGTTCGGACAGGCGGTTCTTCAGTTCCGGCAGCGGGATGTTGCGCGCGCCGGCGATGTGGCCGGCGGCATAGTCGTTTGCATCGCGTACATCCAGCACCAGCGTTCCGCTGTCGAGGCGTGAACGCAGGGCCGGGATGTCCAGCGTCGGTGCCTGCGCCGCGCGCAAGCGCCTGACCAGCCGGGGCAGGAAGGCGACGGCGGCGAGCAGGGCAAGCGCGATGCCGATGTTGCGGATCATGCCTTCACCGCCGGCCAGTGCCTCGCGCCCGGCATAGCCCAACCAGGTGTAGGCGAAGGCGCCGGGCAGCATGAAGATCCAGCTGGCGATCACGTAGGCGAGGAAGGGGATGCGGGTAAGCCCCAGGGCGTAGTTCAGCAGATTGAACGGGAACAGCGGCACCAGCCGCACGAAGGCGATGAATCGCCAGCCTTCCGAACTCACACCGTCGTTCAGGCGTTGCAGGCGAGGCCCGGCGCGGCGCGACACCCAGTCGGCACCGAGGTAGCGGGCGATCAGAAAAGCCAGGGCGGCGCCGAGGGTGGCGCCAGTCAGGTTCCACAGCGTGCCCCAGAAAGGGCCAAACAATGCGCCCCCGGCCAGGGTCAAAACCGAGCCGGGCAGGAACAGCACCGTGGCAAGCGTGTAGAGTGCCATAAACACGACGGGCCCGGCAGTGCCAGCGCTTTCCACCCAGGCTTGCAGGGCGGCGGTGTCGAAGCGGTCGCGCAAGGCGATGGCCGTTCCTACCGCTGCGAGCAGAACCAGGCCCAGCAACGCGCGCAGGACAGTCCGGTTCATTTCTTCGCCTCGCCGGAATAATTGCGGCGGTTGATGGCGTAGTCGGTGATCTCGCCGCGAAATGGCAGCAACAGCATGCCGTCCAGGCGGTCGACTTCGCTCGGCTTGGTGAAATCGCGAATGCCGATGGTCATGCCCACTTGGCCGGCGCGCGGCTGCTCGCGGTAGGTGCCGAACAGGCGATCCCACCAGGTCAGATTGAAGCCGAAATTTGAATTGGTCTCGTCATCTTCCACCGAGTGATGCACGCGGTGCATGTCCGGCGTGACGACGACCCAGCGCAGTACACGGTCGAGCGCGGCCGGCAGGCGGATGTTGCCGTGGTTGAACATGGCGGTGGCATTCAGCAACACTTCGAAGATCACCACGGCCACGACCGGTGGGCCAAGTACGACGATGGTGGCGAACTTGATCAGCATCGACAGGATGATCTCGATGGGATGGAAGCGTGCGCCGGTGGTCACGTCGTAGTCGAGGTCGGCATGATGCACTCGGTGCAGGCGCCAAAGCGCGGGCACGGCATGCACCATGACGTGCTGCAACCAGATGACGAAGTCCATGGCAATGACCGCGACCGGTACCGCAATCCAGAACGGCACGTCGAAATGATTCAGCAGGCCCCAGCCGTTGTCCGCCGCGAAGGCCGCGACACCGACTGCCGCCAGCGGGAACAGCAGGCGAAGAATCACGGTATTGAGCGCCACCAGCCCCAGGTTGCTGGCCCAGCGGTAAGCTTTTGAAACGGTCAGCGCGCGGCGCGGCGCCAGCACTTCCCAGAGACCGACAGCGGCGAAAATGCCGAGAAAAAATCCGAGCCGGATGACGGGCTCGTTGGCCAGAATGAATTGTTCGAATTCCATGTCCCTCTCTCCTTTTCAACCAACTATTTTTTCTCGCATGACCGCTTATCGTGCGACTTCCACCGGCAATCCCTGCGCCCGCCATTCGGCCACACCGTCCTCCAGCCGTATGGCCTGGAAACCTTTTTTATTCAGCAGCTCCACCGCCTCCACCGCCATCAGGCAAAAGGGGCCACGGCAGTAGGCAACCACTGGCTTGTCGCGCGGCAGGTCATCGAGGCGCTTTTTCAGTTCATCCAGTGGCATGGACTGGGCATAGGGAAGATGGCCGGTGTGGTATTCCTTCTCAGGCCGTACATCCAGAACCGTCACCTCGCCTTTCTTTGCTCGCGCCAGCAGTTCCTTGCGGCTCATGGGCGTGAGCTCGTGGGCATGCTCTGACAGTTTGGCCAGTGAAGCGCGAAGCTCCAGTAATCGGTCTTCAGCCAGCGAACGGATAGCCACCCAGAAATCCGCCACCGCCTCGCTGGTCAGCCGGTAATAGACGTTTTTGCCTTCCTTGCGGGCTTCTACCATATGGGCGAGGCGCAGTTCCTTCAGGTGCGCACTGGCCAGCTTGAGCGAAATTTCGGCCTCGGCTGCCAGACGTTCCACCGGTTTCTCGCCCTGGCACAGCAGTTCGATCAGTTCCAGCCGCTTGGGGCTGCACACCGCCTTGCCGATGCGGGCGACCTGGGCATACAGCACATCTTTTACTTGTCTTCCGGTATTTTTCATCTTACACTCCAACGAACGTTTGAATATTAGACAAAGCTTTCGTGCTTCGTCAAGATATTTATCAAGGATGATGTCATGACCTTATCCGCCATTCTTGCCGGCCTGGCCACCGGCATGGTGCTGGGACTGTTTGGCTCGGGCGGTTCCATTATCGCCCTGCCGGCGCTGATTTACCTGCTGCATGTGGAGCCCAAGTCGGCCATTGCCATGAGCCTGGGCGTGGTGGCGATCACCGCCACCGTCTCCGCCATGGACAACTGGCGCCGTGGCCTGGTCGACACCAGGCTCGCCCTGGTATTCGGCCTGTTCGGGGTAGCGGGCACCTTTGCCGGCGCGCGCCTGGGCCTGCTGACTCCCGTGGTAATCCAGCTCGGGCTGTTTGCCCTGGTGATGTACGCAGCAGCCTGGCGCATGCTGAAACCGCCCAGGCTGGCCGCGCCAGCCTCGGGTAGCGTAGTCAACACCGGCGGCGGAACGGCCGTCATCGGCGGTTGCCAGAACTTCTTCTCGCCCTGCATGGGCCAGATTGCCTTGCATGGCATCGGCGTGGGGATATTGACCGGCCTGGTCGGTGTGGGCGGCGGCTTCCTCATCGTACCGGACCTGGTGCTGCTCTCGGGCATTCCCATGAAGACCGCCGTGGGTACCTCGCTCGCCATCGTCGCGGCGAAGTCTTTTGCGGGATTTGCCGGCTATATGGGCGGCGTGCCTATCGATTATGAGGTGATGGGCGGCTTCACCGTGGTGACGGTGATCGGCAGTTTTGCCGGTGCCCATTTCGCCACGCGGATTTCCCAGAATGCGCTGAAAAAGGCGTTTGCCTGGTTTCTGGTAGTAGTGGCGACTTACATCCTTTTCAAAAGCGTGATTGGAGGTTGACATGACACTGAAGGTAAAGGTCATTTCCCAGCAGCCACCCGGCGGCCGCTGCAATCTGTATGCGGCTTACGCCGACGCCCTGGCGCAGCATTTCCGGATCAGCGCGAAGATTGAGTACAGTGCAGTGCGTGGCGCCCACGGCGATGGATTTCCCAGCCTGTGGCTGAATGGCGTCGCCATACAACCCGAGGACGGCGCAATCATCATGCCCTCAGACATCCTCGCAACGCTCTCTGCACAAGGTGTGCCCTCAGATGCCATGATGGGCCTGGGTGAAGCACTGGAAACCCCGTTGGAACGCATATTGGGGAATGCATTTTAAAAGGAGAACTACCATGGAAACGAAAGATAAATCGGTTTCTATCATGTGCTTTCATGACGAGCTGTGCCAGGTGTTCAACGCCATGATGACGGCCTTGTCCTTGCTCAGGGAAGGCGCGAAGGTGACGGTGTATTTCGGCTCGCGCGGCGTCAACGCGATCCACAAGGACAAGGTGGGGAAATTGCAATGCCTGCCGGACATGCCCGAGATCGGCGAAGCGGTCATGAAGCGCATGGATGAACTGGACCTGCCGCTGGTGGAAGACCTGTTCTTTATGTTCACCCGCGAGGGCGGCCAGGTGCTGGCATGCCCGCTCAATGCACCGCTGTTCGGCATGAGCGAGCGCGATCTGATCGACGGCGCGAAGCTCGCCGACCCCGCCCGCTACTACAAGGACGTGGTCATTCCGGCGGACATGAACCTGACGTTTTAAGGGCAAGTCATGCCCACCATCTACCTCGACTACAACGCTACCACGCCCATCGATCCGCGCGTCTCAGAAGCCATGCTGCCTTGGCTACGCGAGCATTTCGGCAATCCTTCCTCGGATCATGTTTACGGGCAAGTGGCAAAAAATGCCGTGGATCAGGCGCGGAAAGAAGTCGCGGCCCTGATCGGTGCGCAGCCAGAGGAAATCATTTTCACCAGCTGCGCCACCGAAGCCAACAACCTGGCCATCCTCGGCACCGCGCGGTCGCGCGCCGGCCGCCTGCTGTATTCCGCCATCGAACACCCATCGGTAGCGCAACCGATGCAGCAGCTGGCGAAAGAAGGCCGGGCGGCAGCGGAAACCCCCGTTGACCCCGCTGCGCGCATCGATGCCAAAGCATTTGAAATCGGCAATGGCGCCGCCCTGGTCTCCGTCATGCTGGCCAACAACGAGGTCGGCACGATCCAGCCCATCCGCGCACTTGCAGAACGCGCCCATGCAGCGGGCGCGCTGATGCATGTGGACGCCGCCCAGGCAGCGGGCAAGATTCCCGTCGATGTAAATGAGCTCGGCGCCGATCTATTGACGCTCGCCGGCCACAAGTTCTACGCACCCAAGGGCGTCGGCGCGCTGTATGTGCGCTCAGGCACCCCCATTCAATCCATCCAGTACGGCGCTGGGCACGAACACGGCCTGCGGCCTGGCACCGAGAACGTGCCGCATATCGTCGCACTGGGCAAGGCCGCGCATCTCGCCCGGCTGGAACTCGACGGCGAAGCCGCGCGCCTGCGCGCGCAGCGCGACGATCTGCACCAGCGCCTCGCCGCCGCGATTCCGGGCCTGTTACTGAACGGCCATGCCGAAGAACGCCTGCCCAACACGCTCAACCTCTCTTTCCCCGCCGTCGAGGGCTGGCGTCTTCTGGCCGCCGCGCCGGAAGTGGCCGCCTCCACTGGTTCGGCCTGCCACGCCGGTAGTCATGCTGTCTCCGGGGTGCTGGCAGCGATGGGCATTACACCCGAACGTGCAACGGGCGCTGTGCGCCTGTCTCTGGGCCGCTTCACCACCCAGGATGAAATTGATTCCGCCGCGCGTACCTTGATCGCCGCCTGGAAATCCCTGGCGGCATGACCCCCGAAAACTACGACGCCTGGTACAACACGCCGCGTGGCCGCTGGATCGGCGAAACGGAATTTGACTTGCTCTCCCGCTTGCTTGCATCCAAAGCAGGCGAAACCCTGCTGGACGTGGGCTGCGGCACAGGGTGGTTTACCCGCCGTTTTGCCGAGTCGAATGGGCTGAAGGTAACCGGCCTCGACCCAAGTACAGATTGGCTCAGCTATGCTAATCAACAACATGCCCGCCAGTGTGCATCTCATATCAACTGGGTCGAGGGCGATGCCCGCGGGTTGCCATTCGAGGACGGCAGTTTTGATCACGCCGTTTCCGTCACCGCTCTGTGTTTCGTGGACGGCTGGCAGCAAGCTTTGAAAGAAATGGCGCGGGTCGCACGCCGCCGTATTGTGTTGGGCTTGCTGAATCACAACAGTATGCTGTACTGGCAAAAAGGCCATCACGGCGGCTGCGGCGCCTACCGGGGCGCGCATTGGCATACGACAGACGAAGTACGTGCGGCGCTGGCCACATTGCCTGTGTGCAATGTGCAGGTTTGCACCGCGATTTTTCTGCCCTCCGGCTCCGGGTTTGCCAGAACGCTGGAACAACTATTACCCAACCGGCTGCTATTTGGCGGCTTTCTGGCGATTTCGGCAGAGGTTAAACGCTGACTCTCAGGTTAAAATGGCGTGATTCAAATCTTTCGCGCCATCATGACCAGTAACGAAATCCGCCAGCGCTTTCTGGACTTTTTCGCCTCCAAGGGCCATACCGTCGTTCCGTCCAGTTCGTTGATTCCCGGCAACGACCCCACCCTGCTGTTTACCAACGCAGGCATGGTGCAATTCAAGGATGTGTTTCTCGGGCTGGACAAGCGGCCCTACGTGCGTGCCGCGTCTTCGCAAAGATGCGTGCGGGCGGGCGGCAAGCACAACGACCTGGAAAACGTCGGCTACACCGCGCGGCACCATACCTTTTTCGAGATGCTGGGCAATTTCAGCTTTGGCGATTATTTCAAGCGTGATGCAATCAAATACGCTTGGGAATTCCTGACCGAAGACATCAAGCTGCCCAAAGACAAGCTGTGGATCACGGTCTACGCCGAAGACGATGAAGCCTACGGAATTTGGGCCAACGAGATTTGTGTGCCCAAGGATCGCATCGTTCGCATTGGCGACAACAAGGGCGCGCGCTACGCCAGCGATAATTTCTGGGCCATGGGCGACACCGGCCCCTGCGGACCCTGCACCGAAATCTTCTACGACCACGGCCCAGGGATCCACGGCGGTCCACCCGGCAGCCCGGACGAAGATGGCGACCGCTATATCGAAATCTGGAACAACGTGTTTATGCAGTTCAACCGCGACGAGTCCGGCACCATGCATCCGCTGCCGAAGCCATCCGTCGATACCGGCATGGGGCTGGAGCGTATTTCAGCGGTATTGCAGCATGTGCATTCCAACTACGAAATCGATTTGTTCCAGGCGCTGATCAAGGCTGCCGCACGCGAAACCGGTTGCAAAGACATGGATAGCCCTTCGCTGAAAGTCATCGCCGACCACATCCGCGCCTGTTCCTTCCTGATTGTCGACGGCGTCATCCCTGGCAACGAAGGCCGTGGCTATGTGCTGCGCCGCATCATCCGCCGTGCCCTGCGCCACGGCCACAAGCTCGGACAGGGCAAGCCGTTCTTCAACAAACTGGTTGACGATCTTGCCGCCGTGATGGGTGAGGCTTACCCGGAGCTAAAGCAAGCCCGGGCGCGTGTCACCGATACGCTGTTGCAGGAGGAAATTCGTTTTGGCGAAACCCTGCAGCATGGCATGGCGATTCTGGAAGAATCGTTGGCAGGTGGGGCGAAAACGCTCGACGGCAACACCGCATTCAAGCTCTATGACACCTATGGCTTTCCGCTCGACCTCACGGCCGACGTCTGCCGCGAGCGCGGCGTGGCGGTTGACGAAACCGGCTTCAACACCGCCATGGAAAAGCAGCGAGATCAGGCACGCGCAGCGGGCAAGTTCAAGGCGGCGGGCACGTTGGAATACAGCGGCCAGCCCACGACCTTCCATGGCTACGACAGCCTGAATGTCGACAGCGCGAAAATCACCGCCATTTATGTCGACGGCAGCGAGGTTGGTGAAATCAAGCCAGGCCAGCAGGGCGTGATTGTGCTGGACAACACCCCGTTCTACGCCGAATCCGGCGGCCAGGTAGGCGACACCGGCATTCTGGAAACCAGCAACGCGCGCTTTGAAGTTGCAGACACACAAAAAATCCGCGCCGACGTGTTCGGCCACCAAGGCATGCTGATCCAGGGTGCCCTGCACGTGGGTGATACCGTGGCGGCACGCGTGGATGGCCTGCGTCGGGCCCGAACCATGCGCAACCATTCCGCTACCCACCTGATGCACAAGGCCTTGCGCGAGGTGCTGGGCGATCACGTCCAGCAAAAAGGCTCGCTGGTTGATCCGGATAAAACCCGCTTCGACTTCGCCCATACCGGCCCCATGACAGTTGAGCAGGTTCGCGCTGTGGAAGACAAGGTTAATGCCGAAATCCTGCAAAACCAGGCCACCCAGGCGCGCGTTCTACCCATCGAGGAGGCAAAGAAAACCGGTGCGATGATGCTGTTCGGCGAAAAGTACGGTGACGAGGTACGCGTGCTGGACATTGGCTCCTCGCGCGAACTGTGCGGCGGCACCCACGTGGCACGCACCGGCGACATCGGCCCGTTCAAAATCGTCATGGAAGGCGGCGTAGCGGCGGGCATCCGTCGCGTGGAGGCCATTACCGGCGACAACGCCCTGATCTGGTTGCACAATCTGGACGACCAAATACGCGAGGCAGCCGCCACGCTCAAGGCACAGCCCGCCGAGTTGACTCATAAAATCAGCCAAATTCAGGATCAGGTAAAATCCCTGGAAAAGGAATTGTCTCGCCTGAAGGCCAAAATGGCCGCCAGCCAAGGGGATGATCTTGCCGCCGAAGCGTATGACATAGGCGGCATCAAGGTGCTGGCCGCACAAATTGAGGGCGACGCTCAAGCCCTGCGGGAAACCGCCGATAAGCTAAGAGATAAGCTGAAATCCTGTGCGCTGGTACTAGGAGCGTCTTCGGATGGAAAAGTCAGTCTGGTGGCCATGGTGAGCACCGATCTGACCAGCCGCATAAAGGCGGGCGAACTGGTCAATTTTGTCGCCAGCCAGGTAGGAGGCAAGGGTGGCGGACGGCCGGACATGGCGCAGGCGGGCGGCACTGAACCGGGCAAGCTTCCAGCTGCTCTGGCTTCAGCCAAAGAGTGGATGGTAGCCAAGCTGGCCTGACGCCAGGCACGATGTTTGCAGTAATTAACAACAGAAAATCATTTTTCAGGGCAGAATCTCCAGAATCATGGGCAAACTAAGCGAAGCACTTTCCTCCAGCGTAACGAAGTTGCTGGGTGCGCGCGCCAATCAGGATGACCCCCTGTCCAGCATCAAATCCGTTACACGCTGGGTGCAGAACCTGCCGGTGGGCGACGCGGTCAAGGCACATCAGGAACTATTGACCGAAATCAAGCGCTTCAACGAAAGCATCACTGAGCTTTCCAGCGACCGCCTGAGCATCCTCATGTTGCTGGATGAAAAGGCTCAAGACCTTCAAACCACACTGGTTTACCAATATTTGCGCAACCCGAGGATGGCCCGCACGATAGAAAGCCAGCTTTGGCATGCCATTTACAACCTGAACTGGGAAGTGGTGCGGGCGTATCACAGTTTCACCCTTGGATTCACCCGCAGCCCGGCAAAATCGAAGCTGGAACAATTCATGCCGCTGGTCAGCCTGCGCGCCATTCGCGGCTTCAGACAACTGATCAAGTGGCGCTTCATCCGCTATCAGCAACCCAGCGAAAAAGTGTGGCTTAGGCTGCACAATCTTTATGTGTTTGCTGAAACCGAAGGCTTCCAGAAAAAATCCTTGCTGGTGTATCCGCACGACACGGCGGAAAGCACGTGCGAACACGAATATCTTCATGCCCTGATGCTGGATCAGTCCAACTCCGGTTCCCTGTACCCACGCCAGATCGACCTGATTGACCGTTGGCTGGAGGGATGGCGTGAGAAACTCTCGCTAAGCAAAACCCTGGACGAAGAACAGCATGTGTTTGCCGTGGACACATCCGACGATCGCGGCCCAAGACGTATCCGCAACAAGGGGCCGGAAATCACGACGCGCTACTGGTCCACCATGGAGTTGCTGGCCCGGCTGAAAACCATCCGCGCCAGTTTGAAAGAAGGCGATCCGCCAGCCAGGGTGGGCTTGACCGAGGACGCTCGCGTCTCCGAAAGCCTGGATTTGATCGAACAGCTTGAGCGCCAGTGGGCCCCGCTGAACCACCGCGAGCAGCGCCGCAAACCGCGTCAATCCGTCAAGAAGGTAGTGGAAATCATTCATGGGCTGACTCCCCTGATCGCTCACATCAAGGAGTGCGGCGGTCATCAGGGAAACAACGTATACACCGACAACGTGATCTACGAAGAGGCCGCGGACATTCATGTCTATGGCTTTGTCACCGACCGCACGCGTGAACGGACGAACCATGTAGCCCGCCCTTCAAGCCTGTTGCCTGATACTGAACGCTGGATCATGGAGGACGAAAGCGAGTGCGGGTATGGCACGACCATCGAGACCCATGACAAGGACTGGTTGCGGGTAGGCGCGCTGGTTGGCGTCAAACCCGACAAGGCGGACACCTGGTCAGTTGGCATTGTTCGCCGCTTGTCGCGGTTTGGCGACTACCAAAGCTCGGTCGGCATCGAGACCCTGCCTGAGTCACCCGTTCTTGTCATGCTTTATGGGAAGAAAACGGCAGTCTACGAAGTCAATGGCATCGACGCCACGGGCACCGAACTCCCGATCGCTGCGCTGATTCTGCCTGGCGAAAACAGCACTACTTTAATCCTGGATCCCGCCGAATATGCGCACAAACGCATCTTTGAATATACCCACCTGAACGGAAAACGCCTGATCCAGCTGGAAGAAATGGGTGAACGCGGCGAGGGCTGGATTCGGGTCAGCTTCTGTCCGCTGAACTAGATTCCGATCAGGCTATTGCCAGCAAGCGTGTTACGTTCTTTCGCAGCGCATTGATTTCATCCGCGCAAATGGCATGCGGCATGTCGTATTCATGCCAGTCAAGCGAACAGCCTGACTTAATCAGCGTGTCCGATCCCGCCTTGGCCAGGGCAAACGGGATGACCGTATCCTGCCTGCCGTGCGCCATGAAGACTGGAACGCTGGAAAGCGGTTCGGGCACATCTGAAAGATAAGCGGGCAAATAGCCCGAAAGTACGGCCACCCCCAACAAATCCACGCCCAAAGCTGCCGTCGCCAGGCTGATCACCGCCCCTTGCGAAAACCCCGCAAGCAAGACAGGCAAATCGTTTTCCGCGCGCAGGTTTTCGATCATGGATTTCACGGCATGGGCCGATGCCTGCATACCTGCAACATCCTCGCGCCATTGCAGGTCTGGCGAAGCGATGTCGTACCATGCACGCATCGCCAAGCCACCATTCAAGCTTACCGGCCTGACAGGTGCATGAGGCAGCACATGATGAATCCCGGCAATTTCCAGCATTTGGGCAACGGGTTCCAGATCATAGCCATCCGCCCCCAAACCATGCAGCCAGACCATCAGCGCGCGAGGGGGTTCATCCGGGCGGATTTCAAGCATTTCAAACATGTTTTTTTGGCTTATCAGACAATCCGTTTATCCGCCAATGGCAGGCTGACCCCAAAGTTTTGGGCATTCTGGCATTAGTCTGGCAAAATTGTCGAAAAATCGACAAATAATCCTAAAGTCGAAGGGCAATTTACCCGAAAAAATAAGAACTAAACAATAAGGAGTGAGCGTGGCCAAACCGGATAAACCCGTTCTATTGATTGTCGACGACGATCCGCTGATTTCGGATACCTTGAGCTTTGTTCTCGGCAAGGATTTCGAGGTCGTCGCGGCGGAGTCCCGGGCGCAGGTTAAAAGTCTGCTGACCCAGCTTAGCAACCCGCCGCAACTGGCGCTCGTTGACCTAGGGCTGCCGCCCCAGCCGCACAAGCCTGACGAAGGTTTCGCCCTGATATCGGACTTGCTGGGCATCTCGCCCAGCATCAAGATCATTGTGCTTTCCGGCCAGAGCGATGAAGCCAATGCCCGTCACGCTCGTGCGCTGGGCGCCATCGATTTTGTCGCCAAGCCTTGCGAACCCGACAGGCTCAAATCCCTGCTGTTCAATGCCCTGATGATTCAGGATGCGGAGCGTTCCGCCGAAAAGGTCCCCGCGCCCGCCAAGGATTCCGGCATTGTCGGCATCAGCCCCAGCATGGACAAGCTGCGCCAGCAGATTCAGCAATATGCCAGCGCACCGTTCCCGGTGCTGATCGAAGGCGAATCGGGCAGCGGCAAGGAAAAAGTCGCCTCCAGCCTGCACCAGCTTTCGCCCCGTTCCAGCAAACCTTATCTGGCGCTGAACTGCGCCGCCATTTCACCCACGCTGGTCGAACCTACTTTGTTCGGTTATGCCAAGGGTGCCTTTACCGGTGCGACCACGGCGCGAGCAGGCTATTTTGAGGAAGCCGAAGGCGGCACGCTGTTCCTGGACGAAATCGGCGAACTGCCGCTGGAGTTGCAGGCCAAACTGCTGCGTGTACTGGAAAACGGCGAATTCCAGCGGGTGGGTGAAACCCAGTCGCGCAAGTCCAATGCACGGGTTGTCGCCGCCACCAACCGCGACCTGCGCGCCGAAATCAAGGCCAGCCGATTCCGCGCGGACCTCTACCATCGCCTCTCGGTTTTCAGCATTGCCGTGCCGTCATTGCGCGAAATGGGGCCGGACAAACTCAAGCTGCTGGATCATTTCCGCGATTTCTATGCCCGCGAAGCGCGCAGCACGCCTTTCGAACTGGACACCCATGCGACGCAACTGTGGGAGGACTACCACTTCCCTGGCAACGTGCGTGAGCTGCGCAACATCGTCATCCGGCTGACCACCAAATACCCCGGCATGAAAGTCAATGCCGAGCAGCTTGAGGCCGAACTGGATACCGACACCGCCTACCCGCAGGAAATTCCGCTGCCCAACGATGCCAAGGCCTTGATCGAAACCGCGCGCAAGCAATTGCAGACCCTGGCCAATTTCAACCTGGACCAGACCCTGCGGCAATGGGAAAAGGCCTATGTCGAAGCCGCGCTCAACATGACGCACGGCAATCTTTCGCAAGCGGCAAAGTTACTCGGCATCAACCGCACCACGCTGTACAGCCGCATGCAGACGTACAGCAATGAATAATGGGCCGCCGCGTTGTATCTTGATTATTTCGGCCTGACCGATCCCCCTTTCCGCATCACGCCCAACACCGACTACTGGTTTGAAGGCGGGCAACGCGGGGATTTGCTTGCCACGCTGGTGTATGCGATCACCCATGGCGAGGGATTAATCAAGGTCGTTGGCGAAGTGGGCAGCGGCAAGACCATGCTCTGCCGCATGCTGCAGCAGCAACTGCCGGATAATATCGACACGGTTTATCTGGGCAATCCCACATTGCAGCCCGATGAAATTCTCGTCACGATACTGTCTGATCTGGGTGTCACCGGAACGACCGCGGGCAATCGCCAGATTCTGCTGGATCAACTCAATAATGCCCTGCTTTCCCGCCACGGCAGCGGCCGCCGTGTCGTGGCCTTTGTCGAAGAAGCACAAGGCATGACGCTTGAGAGCCTGGAGTTCATGCGCTTGCTGACCAATCTTGAAACGGCCTCGGACAAGCTGCTGCAAATCGTGTTGTTTGGCCAGCCAGAACTGGACCAGGCCCTCGCTGACCCACGGATTCGCCAGTTCAAGGACCGCATTACCCTGAACCTGACATTGCCGCCACTTTCCGAAGGCGACACCCGCAATTATTTGAGAAGCCGTCTTCAGGTGGCCGGCTACCGTGGCCCCGATCTTTTTTCCAATGCCGTGGTAAGAACCATCGCCCGGTTTTCCGGTGGGTTGTCGCGGCGCATCAACATTCTGGCCGACAAAACCTTGCTGGCCGCTTATGGCGAAAAAACACACAACCTTAGCGTTGCGCATGTCAAGGCGGCCGCGAAAGACGCTGAAATGCAATCAGCAAGTTCACCCCCCCTCAAGCTGCGTCGATGGGGCTGGGCCATGGCAGGCGTTACCGCGGGGTTGACCTTGCTGGCCTATCTAAGCTGGTATGCACTGGGGGTGCAGGCTACGCCAGCACTGCCCAAGCCACCTCCAGCCGCCAAAATCACCCTGCCTGTACAGCCAGTTGCCGCCTCACCCGTCGAATCAACGATGGCTGATGCTTCGATTCCGGACAGCGCCAGCTGGATCAGGAGTGCGCCTGCCAGCACTTTCGTCATTCAAGTGCTGACAGCCAAAAATGCCGAGGAAGCCTTTGTCCTGCTTGAAGGCAAGCAAGACCAGTTTCCGCAGCCGCTTCGCGGCTTTAATGCACGCACAAAGAATGGTTTAGCCTGGGTAGTGGTCGCGGGTGAATTTCAGGACCGGCAGACCGCCTTGATCGCGCTATCCGGCCTGCCGCCCGAACTGCGCACCCCTGAAGTATTTTTACGAACGGCGGGAAAAATTCGCGCCACCCTCCCGCAAGAGGAAAACCGCACATGACTCTTCACCCCGCCCTGGCATTCCTGATTTTTGGGACTGGTCTGGTCCCCTTGCTGTCCGGCTGCGTACCGCCAAAGGCTTTTGATACTTCTCCCGGGCACATTCAGCGTGAAGCGGAACCGGCAAAAGTCGAGGCCGCACCGCCGCCCGCACCGGTCAAGTCCGCCCCTTATACGCCGCCACCTCGTCCCGCACCGGCGGTTCCCACCTATACCGTTGTCGTCAACGACGTTGCCGTGAAAGACCTGCTTTTTTCAATCGCGCGCGACACCAAATTCAACATCGACATCCACCCCGGCATTACCGGGCGTGTTTCGCTTAACGCGGTCAACGAGCCTTTGCCTGCGATCCTTGATCGCATCGCACGGCAGGCAAATTTGCGTTATGTGATGGAAGGCAAAACCATCAGCATCCTGCCGGATACGCCTTTCCTCAAAACCTACAAGGTCAATTACGTAAATCTGTCGCGCAACACAACTTCCACTATCGGTGTGGCATCGCAAATTTCCGCAACCGGATCTGGCGCAGTCACATCTGGCGGGAGCTCCGCAACTGCTGGCAATAACTCCAACACCAATGTCACCACAACGTCCAATAATGATTACTGGGTAGTGCTCAAGGACAACATCGTCAACATTCTGTACGCCACCAAGGCAGAGCAGAAAAAGTCTGAAGAACGTGCCGCAATAGCAGAAGCTAATCGGATTCAGGTTGATGTCCGGGACAATGACAACGCAAGGAACAGCTTGTCCAGAAACCAGGAATTTGTTCGTGCGGCCATATCGCAAAGTGCTGCACCGCAGCCTGGTGACAGCGAGCGCGAAGTCATTGTCAATGCTGTGGCCGGCACGGTTTCCGTTTTTGCCAACGAGCGGCAGCACCAACTGGTACAGGAATATCTCGACAAGGTTTCCAGTGCATCGCAACGCCAGGTAATGATCGAGGCGACGATTGTAGAAATTCGCCTGAAGGATCAATACAAGGCGGGCATTAATTGGTCCAGTCTCGCAAGTGGCTTGTCAACCGGCTGGTCCGTTACCACCGCACCTACCGCACAAACAAACCTGGCCAATTCCCTGTCGCCGTTCTTCTCCATCGCCTACACCAACAATGATAAGTGGGATTTCAAGGCCACAATCGATCTGCTTGAGTCCTATGGTTCAACCAAGGTGCTTTCCAGTCCAAGGCTAATGGCGCTAAACAATCAAACTGCTTTACTTAAGGTGGTCGACAATCTTGTTTACTTCAACGTCAAGGCCGATACCACCACCGCTGCCAATGCTGGCATCACGAAGTCATTCACCACCACCGCTCAGACCGTCCCAATTGGCCTGGTAATGAGCTTGACACCTCAAGTGAGTGAGAATGGTCAGGTCACTTTGAATGTCCGTCCAACCATCACCCGCAAGGTCGGCGATGTAACCGACCCCAACCCCGACATCCCTGTATCCATCCCCAACAAGGTGCCCGTTATCCAGGTTCGCGAAATGGAATCGCTACTGCAAGTTCGTAGTGGCCAAACCGTCATACTTGGCGGCTTGATTCAGGACGACATCAGCGGGGCACGCGACGGACTGCCCGGACTGTCCCGACCTGATGGAATCGGCGCCATTTTCGGCCAGCACGAGCGGCTGAACAGTCAGACCGAACTGGTGATTTTCCTGCGGCCCATCATTGTCACCGATGGCTCATTGCAGGATGACGAACTGCGCCACTTTCAACGATTGTTGCCCGCCAGAACAACCAGCGCCCCATGAGTCTGTTACTCAAAGCCCTCCGGCAAGCCGAGCAGTCGCATGCCAGTCATTCCAAAATTACGAATGGAAATGACGATGGCATGGACGAACTTGCGCTGGAGCCACTGGCAAATTCGCTAGCGAAACCCAAGAGCGAATGGGTGGAGCCGCCAGGCCTGGACGATGAGATGGCCCGCCCCGGGAAAATGCGCGAGTGGCGCTGGCCACTTGGCCTGGTACCCACGACTGCCGTGCTCGCGCTATTAATTGCAGCAGCCTACGGTCTGTATTTTTACTGGATGACACAGCCCCAAAGCTGGACAGCCCCTGCTCCCGCCATCATGGCCACGCCCAGCCCGGAACTGCCGCAACCGGCAACGGCATTGCTAGAAATCGCCCCGGTACCTGTACGTGATGAAGTCCCCAACATGCAAGCACAAGCGGAGTCTTCCAGTCCGCCCACACCGCGAACGGCCCGGACGAAACCAGCCTCCCAACCTTCACAGCAGAGCTCCGCTTCGACAGTGCAATCGAGCACCTCGACTTCGGTACTGGTATCAATACCTTCTCCCCACGCTAGCTTGCTTGAGGAGGCTTATGCCGCTTTTCATGCTGGCAGACTGGATGAAGCCCATGCGCTCTACCAGCAGCGAGCCAATGCCGGCCCCAGTGCGGATGCCCTACTTGGCTTGGCCGCCGTTGCGCAAGCCAGGGGTCAAACAGTTGAAGCCATCCGTCTGTATCAAACTGTACTTGAAATCTCTCCCCGCAATTCAACCGCCCAGGCTGCGTTGATTGACACCCTGGGTACAACAGATCCCATAGCGGCAGTATCCCGTATCAAAAACATGATCGCACGCGACCCCAGCGGTTTTCTGTTCTATGCGCTGGGAAATCTGCATGCCGATCAAAAGCGCTGGTCGGATGCCGAGCAGTCCTACTTTGAAGCGCACCAGCTTGAACCTGCCAATGCCGATTACGCGTTCAATCTGGCGGTGAGCCTGGATCATCTAAAGAAATCCGAAGCCGCAATCCGCTACTACGAAACTGCGCTCAAACTGGCTGGCCCGGCCACGCGTTTCAATCGTACCCAGGCTGAAAATCGCATCAGCCAGCTGAAAAAATAGTCGGCTCCATGGAGAGAAGAAAGAAACTCCGCATGGGCGAATCCCTCGCTACCCAGGGATTGATCACGGTTGACCAGCTGCGCATCGCGCTCAAAGAACAAAAAACCACCGGACTGCCGATCGGCCGCCAGCTTGTCGCCCTCGGTTTCATCACCGAGGCGGTACTGCGAGATCAGCTTGCCCATGCGCTGGGCAGTCAGGCGATTGACCTCGCGCAGGTCGTCGCAGATCCCGATGCCCTGAAACTGGTGCCAGAGGAATTCGCCCGCCGTCATCACCTTCTGCCCATCGCCTATGACGATGAACGTGATGTGCTGACGGTGGCAACCACGGACATGTTCAACGTAGTGGCGCTTGACCAGCTCAAGGCTGGTCTTGGCAGCCAGATGGAAATCGATGCGTTGCTGGCAGGCGAGGCCCAGTTGCTTGAATACATCGACCTGTTCTACGGATTTGATTTGTCCCTGGACGGTATCCTGCGCGAAATCGAAACCGGCGAAGTCGATTACCAAAGCTTTACCCATGAGGTCGAGGAATACACCCAGCCGGTTGTCAGGCTGGTCGGCGCGCTGCTGGTTGACGCCGTCAAGCGCCGCTCCTCGGATATCCATTTCGAACCCGAACATGCCTTCCTGCGCATTCGCTATCGCATCGACGGTGTGCTAGAACAGGTTCGCAGCCTGCACAAAACATACTGGCCGGGCATTGCCGTGCGGCTCAAGGTCATGTGCGGCATGAATATCGCGGAAACCCGCGCGCCGCAGGATGGACGCATGTCATTGACATTAAATGGTCGGCCGATTGATTTCCGCGTGTCGTCCCAGCCTGGCATTCATGGCGAAAATATCGTGCTGCGCATTCTGGACCGCGAGAAATCCATCATGCCGATGGAAAGCATGGGCTTCACGCCGGATGCGCTCAGGCAGTTGCAGCTCATGATGGCACGCCCGGAAGGCATACTCATCATTACCGGCCCGACGGGGTCGGGCAAGACCACCACGCTGTATTCGATGCTCTCGCACCTGAACAACGAGACCATCAACATCATGACCCTGGAAGACCCGGTGGAATATCCGGTCACCTTGATGCGCCAGACTTCAGTCAACGAAACTGTCAAACTGGATTTTGCCAACGGCATCCGCTCCATCATGCGACAGGATCCGGACATCATTCTGGTCGGCGAAGTCCGCGACAGGGAAACAGCGGAAATGGCTTTTCGTGCCGCCATGACCGGCCATCAGGTGTTCACCACGCTGCACACCAACTCCGCGCTGGGTGTGTTCCCGCGTCTGCTGGATATCGGCATCCCGCCCGGCATCATGGCCGGCAACATTATCGGCGTGGTGGCGCAACGGCTGATCCGCAAGCTTTGTCCGCATTGCAAGTCGCCTTACACTCCGGATGAGAATGAAGCCCAACTGCTTGGTTGGGACACGGCCGGCAAACCTGTGATCTACCAGCCAACTGGCTGCGAGCATTGTGATGGCAAGGGCTATCGTGGCCGCATGGCACTGATCGAAGTATTGCGGCTGGATACGAACATGGACGAGCTCATCGCCTCGGGCGCACCCATGCAGGCAATGCGGCAAGCCGCGCATGAGCGCGGCTACCACCCGCTTGCGGAAGACGGCATTCGCCGAATACTGGAAGGCCTGACTTCACTCGCTGAAGTCTCGCGTGTCGTTGACCTGACAGGACGCGTCTGATGCCGTTTTACCAATACCGCGCCATGGACCAGACCGGCCGAACCAACCGCGGCTGGCTCGCCGCGCTCAACGAGGTGGACCTGGAATTACGCCTGAAGCGCATGGGTCTGGACCTCATCACGCTGCGTCAAACCGGGCGCGAAACGCTGCCCGGCGGTGAACGCATCACTCGGCGCGATCTCATCACCTTCTGCTTTCACCTTGAACAGATTACCCGTGCGGGCATCCCGCTGCTGGAAGGCTTGCGCGATCTTCGCGACACCATGGACAAGCGCAGTTTCCGCGACATCCTGTCCGCCCTGCTTGAAGACCTGGAAGGTGGCAAGGTGTTATCGCAAGCGCTCGCCGCGCATCCTTCCGTATTCGATAGCGTGTTCATCAGCGTCGTCAAGGCGGGCGAGCAAACGGGTCGCCTCGATGAAGTATTCGAGAACCTCGCCACCACGCTCAAGTGGCAGGACGAAGCTGCTTCGCAAACCCAGCGGTTGATGATCTATCCAGCCTTCGTCATGATATTTGTGTTGATCGCGGTGGGCGTGCTGATGGGTTACATGGTGCCGCGCTTCGAACCATTTCTAAAAACCGCCAACATCCAGCCGCCACCTTCTACCCTGGCCATGTTTGCAACCGCCCACTGGCTCAACGAAAACGGCTGGTGGCTACTGCTCATCATCGCCGCGATGCTGACCGCACTGATTGTCTGGACCAAGCGCACCGCCGCAGGCCAACTGTGGCGTGATCGCTTGTTGCTAAATCTGCCAATACTTGGCGCCATCCTGAAGAAAGTCATACTGGCCAGATTCGCCCACTATCTTTCTCTCTTGTATCGTTCTGGCGTGACCGTCCTGGAGTCGCTGCGGACCAGCGAAGCCATCGTCGGAAACCGCGTTGTTGCCGCAGGTATCCGCCAGGCTGGCCAGCAGATTTCCGAAGGCCGCGGACTGACCGACTCCTTTGCCAACCTGGGCATTTTCCCGCCGCTGGTGATCCGCATGCTGCGCGTGGGAGAAAATACTGGCGCGCTGGATCGTGCGCTGGACAATGTGACCTACTTTTACAATCGTGAAGTCGCCGATTCCATCGAGCGTGGACTGAAAATGCTGGGGCCTACCCTGATACTGTTCGTGGCAATCCTGCTTGGCTTCTTCATGATTACCGTGCTCTTGCCGGTTTATGACATGGCGTTCAACCTGCCGCTATGAATTTGGGCCAACGACTTCTCGTCTATCTCAGTCCGCGTGGTGGACTTGTCTTGCTGGCAGGCTGGCGCAGTCTGGACTGGCTGGCTGAAGTGCCTGCAACCGAAGAAGGCCTCCAGCGTTTTTCCAGTCTGCTTAGACGACATAGCCGCCTGCCTGTCACGCTGGTTGTGGACTCGGTGGACGAGGATTACCGACTCGAAACCCTTCCGCACGTTCTTGGCCGTGCACGCCAGGAACTGCTGGCGCGCAAGCTGCGGCAGATTTTCCGCAACGCCCCCTATTCAACCGCCATAAAACAGGGACGCGCCAGCGAAGGCCGTCGGGATGACAGTTATCTCATGGTCTCGTTGACAGACAGCGAATGGCTGCAACCTTGGGTCGCTGAAATCCGCAAGCAAAATGTTCCGTTTGCCGGCATGACGCTGATGTCTCTTGCCGCTGAGAATGTGCTCAAACGGCTTAAGGTTTCTGCCCCGCATGTATTGCTTGCTTCCCGACAATCCGCGGGACTGAGGCTGTCCTATTTTCAGCAGGGGCGGTTGCGTTTTTCCCGGCTCACCCGCACAGACAATGCGGGCAACGCTAACCTGAATATCGCGGACGAGGTTTCCAAGACGCAGCTTTATCTGTCAAGCCAGCGAATCTTTCCGCGCGAAGCGCGTTTGACAGTTGTGCTTCTGGATCTGTCCAGAACGCTGCAGTCCGCGCAAGCTTCACTCAGCGCGGACCCTCAGTTTGAAACTCGTTTGCTCGATGCGGATGAAATCGGTCGGCGGCTGGGCATACCCGCGGCACTGATGGTCAACGCTCCGGAGGTGGTTTATCTGGCTGCGATGGAGCCGCGTTTCCAAAATCTCGCACCAGCCACCTTTTCCAAGTCATTCCGGTTGCATCAGATCAGATGGGGATTATTTGCGGCAGGCAGCACGGTATTGGTATCGGGCGTCGCCGTGGCAGGATGGAACTGGCTGCAGGTACGCGCGGATACCGCGCAGATGCAGCAGATTGAGGCATCCATCCGCCAGAATGAGGCGTTGTACCAGGAAACCTTGAAACAATTACCAAGCGTGCCTCTATCCGCTGAATCACTCTCGCGGCTGGTTGAAACCGCCGGCCGGATCGAGGCGGCAAAGCATACGCCACGGCATGCCTATGAAGTGCTGTCGAGCGTTCTTGACCGCCATCCCGACATTCTGCTCGACAAGCTTTCCTGGGACAGCAGTGACTTGAATGCCAGCAGTAACACAACACCTTACGAATCGCTTGTGCTCGACGCACGCATCTGGCCGTTTAATGGCAATTACCGTGACGCCATGGACAAAATCAGCCGCTTCATGCAGGACTTGCGTGCGCAGTCAGGCGCAAGTGAAGTTGTATTACACAGTGAGCCAGTCAACACCGCCTCCAGTTCAACGCTCTCGGGTACAACCCTGCAAAATGCTCAAATGGCGGAAGCCCGTTTTTCCATGGGACTCACGCTTCGGAGTGCCCAGCCATGAAAACCGCTAGCCTGCGCGCCTTGCTGCCGATGCTTGCGTTCTTCCTGATCGCGCTAGCCCTCTTCGCCTGGGTCTGGATTACAACCGGCAAACACGCCGAATCGACAAGGAGTCAAAAGGAGAATCTCGAGCTTGCACGAGCGGCCGCTCAATCTAAGTTAATGCGATCGGGCGCGGAAAAAAATCTGATCTTGTCCCATCTTTCTGACTACAAGCGCCTTGAGAAGAAGGGTGTGGCAGCCGGCGGCGACCGCCTGGCGTGGCTGGAAGCCGTCCAGAAATCAAACGAGTCCTCACGCCTGTATGGCGTCCAATACACTTTTGAACCTGCCAGCCCTTCATCTGACTCTGCTGAAATGGAACAAACCCTGATGAAGCTGCGCATGCCGCTATTAACTGAAAACGACTTGACACTTTTTCTGGACAAGCTGGCTTCCAGCGGCATAGGCCTGTTCAGAACAAAATCATGCACGCTCAGCCGCACCGGCAATCCTCAACCTGAAATTCTCAACCAGCCGGGCCTGGAAGCAGAATGTGAACTGCTTTGGTATAGCGCCAGGAAAGCGGGGGGTGCATGAAAGCCGCGCTCGGTCTGATTCTGTTTTCACTGCTGGTGCCACCAGCAAGCCATGCCGAGCTTGGCAGGCTGTTCTACAAACCCGGCCAGCGGGCCGGGCTGGAGCAAGCCCGTTTGCATAATCGGACTCAAACTGTACAGACCGCCAGCATTCCGCCAAAGCCAGTAACCTATGATGGGGTCGTTATCAGGAGCGACGGCCATTCGACCCGCTGGATCAACGGCAAACCGCAGGCAGGCGAATCCTATGAGTTCAATGCCAGAGGCAAAACGCTCAAGCCTGGCCAGACGCTTGACCAGGG
>ERZ1645185.41-NODE-41-length-58905-cov-8.232999_pt1 | contig 58905 bp, 40 predicted proteins | sample MGYA00575351_ERZ1645185 | MGnify/ENA primary metagenome ERZ1645185 (study PRJEB40838, sample SAMN11284767) | freshwater sediment metagenome | isolation source: river sediment | host: Sediment | place: India: Jana village, Kanpur | collected 2015-12-17 ... | reverse complement strand
CCCGCCGGGCTACGCCTCAGCTCGCCTGTGGTGGCCGGTTTTCAGGTGTCGACTGGTGGCCGGATTTGGGTGTCCACCGAGGCACTCAACGACGAAATGATCGGCTTGGAAGAGATCGAGGATGGCATCTGGAACGTGCTCTACTACCAAACCCTACTCGGTCGATTCGACGAGCGCACACGCACCATCACCGGCGCGCCATCACTCAAGAAAGACTGTTAACCATGTTCCCGGACAAAGTGTCACCTATCTTCCCGGCTGTTCACCGTAGGCAGATCACTGCAACGAGGACACTGTGACAGGCCTCGTCGCCAATCTTCCCGTTCATACAGCCCGCCAAACTACGCCGCTCGAATGCATAGCCTACGCGGCTGTCGGTTGCTGTGAGCGATGAAAGTAGAGTGCGAGCTTCAATGCCATACTGTCTCGCGTAGTCTCATCGAGCTGAAGCTTCTTCGCTGCTAACAGATACTCGTACGCACTCTTATGAACGCTGAAGACCTTCGAGAAATCGGCAATCGCCCCTCGCTCGTAAGGGAGAAGCGGACTGGGCTCGATATAGAAGTACTTGAGATAGCTCGCCTCGGCGCCTGTTTGATCGATCAGGTTGCTTTCGATGAGTTCTTTAACCTTCGCCGGAGAAGTCGCCTTACTGACGTCTCGAAGAGGTGCGAGGATGATGCTAGTTACCTTCACGGAGTTCTCACGGGCGACCTCGCAAGAGTGCGATATCACCATCGCATTTCCGATAGTTGGCTCCTTAGGGACGGACCATCCAACGATCTTTCCCTGACTCGTGGCCGGTGCGCTAAAGTTGATCTCGTTATAGCTCAGAGCGCCGAGCAGATGTACGTCGGTGACGATATCGCCCTGTTGAAGTGATCCCGCGTCGAACTCTCCTTGCGCGGCAAACACTGCTAGTCGTCCCAGTGGTCTTCGAAGTCAATAGAATCCGAGAGGTCCTTCACGTGCGAGAACCTGGCCATGCGATGGAGATCCTCGCGATCTAAGGAATCGGGAACCAACGCAGAAATGAAGACTGCGTCGAAGGGGCTTTCTGGGAGCGCCGATCCGCTCAGTACTTGGGCGACGTAGGCCTCAGTCAACACCGCATCGATCGCGGTCTTGATCTTGTCGTAGAACTCAGCACTTGCCGAGGAAGGCAACACGGATGGCCTAGAGAGCGCATCGGTTTCGGAGGCCGCGTCGTACAATCGAGGGAATTGGAGCACGTTCGTCTCCGTGCCAGATCTACCCTTTCTTCGAGTCTGCGCGTTCACAAAACACCAGAGAGATTGAGGTCCATTTCGAGGTTGGTATAGGCTTCGTGGTGATCTTGTAGGGTACGATCCAGATCGCCAGTCGGGCTGTTGCTTTGGGGCGCAGGACGGCTGTTTACGTCGATAGCCACTGTCACACCGACCTCCCGAACGGGCGTGCTTGACAGGTTGACTTCGATACCGCGCGCTCCGGTTGGTACACGGATATCGATCTCCCTGAGGTCATAACCAGAGATCGCGTAGTTGCGAAAGAAGCCACCATGCCTTCGTCCGACCTTCAACTCGAATGTCGCGAGCTGGTCGCTATCCCAGTCGAGTGTTGTGAGCCTACGAAACAGTGGACCCGCCGCCTCCATTGCTGTGGCCAATCCGGTATGAATGGGGAAGTTCAAGCTGGACACAACTCCGGTCCACTGAAACTCCGGAGTCGCCCCCTCGAAGAGACTCTCGACTACAGGTCGAGCCAAGTTCGCCGCGAACGACATCGACTCCGCGTAAACCTCCGCGACGTGCGCGGGAGGCTCGACAACGAACTGATAACGATTGAGAGCGACCTGAAAGACAGCGCGATCAAATCTCAGAACGAATCGCGGAAGTTCGGGAGGCGCGTACTCCGGAGTGTTGACGTTGAGAATCTCGCCCTTGTACCGCTTGGCAAGAGCACGCAACTGCGGCCCCTTCGCAAGAAACACGGCGGGATCACGCCTAAACGCTGATACGATCTCGAGGCGCTCAACTTGCACAATCTGGTTGGTAAAGGCGTAGAACTTATACCGTGATCAGGGCTAAGCGATTGTACGACAAACTCTTGTGCATGTTCCGGCAACCCCGATCCGAATATTCTCGATGCGCAATCTCTGTTTTGCAAGGGCCGTCGAGAAGGTCGGGGCGCGCAACGTCAGGGGCTGTGCATGAGGGGGAGGGCGGAACGACCAAAGAAACGTGATCCAAGCGGCCTAACGAGGCTGTAGGATAGGTCCGACTTACCTCGCGCGGCTCGACTCGCACGCTACTGAGTTCATTGCCGAGGTGGCGATCGTCGATCCTGGAGTCAGTCTGAGGCCTGACTTCTCCACAGTGAGACGAGAGAATGCCGCAGGCGCCTTATTCAACATCCTCAACGCTCGCGTTCTGTTGCAAGGGCCTTCAATAGGTTGCGGCCAGCGACTGGAGGGAGCAAGGCCGCTACCTTGAAGCCGTTTTCAACAGCAACGCAAGGTTAGGTGGCCGAGCGGTACAAACCGGGTAGATAGGTAACAGAACAAACCGGCAGCATGGGTAACACTCCATTCAAACTGCATCTTCGCTTCGTCCCCCGCGAGGAGCGACGATGCCGTGGTTGGAGATCGCACCGGTGGAGCAGCACCAGCAGTTCATCGAAGACAATCAGGAGGGCTTCTATTTCATGTCCGAGCTCTGCGCTCGCGATGGGATCAGTCGCAAGACCGGCTACAAGTGGCTCGAGCGGTTCGCCGACGGCGGACGGCGCGGGCTGGCGGATCGGAGTCGAGCGCCCCACACCTGTCCGCATCGCATCAGCGACGTCGTGGCGGAGCATCTGTGTCAGGCGCGCAAGAAGCATCCGGACTGGGGGCCGGCGAAGCTGCTCGACTGGCTTGCCGCGCGGCATCCAGACATCGAATGGCCCGCGACGAGTACGGCGGGGGATTTGCTCGCGCGCCGCGGTTTGGTGGTCAAGCGTCGGCGTCGGCGCCCACATCAACACCCGGGGGTGGTGGCGCCCGTGACGACGACGCCCAACGATCTGTGGACGGCCGACTTCAAGGGACAGTTTACCGCACGCGACGGCATTTGGTGCTATCCCCTCACGATTGCCGATCAGCATACGCGTTTCCTGCTCACGTGTCGCGGGCTCCTCTCTACCACGGGCGTCGGCGTCAAACCGTTCCTCGAACGCGCCTTCCGCAAATATGGATTGCCCTTGGCCATCCGCACCGACAACGGGGTGCCGTTTGCCACGACCGGCATTCACGGCCTCTCGCCGCTCAATGTCTGGTGGATGCGGCTCGGCATTCAGCATCAGCGCATCCATCCGGGACGACCGCAGCAGAACGGCGCGCATGAACGCATGCATCGGACGCTGAAGCGCGCCGCCATTCGTCCGCCACGGGCCAATGCCGCGGCACAGCAGCGCGCGTTCGACGCCTTCCGGCGCGAGTACAACACCGAACGGCCGCACGAGTACTTGGGCGGCGAGACGCCGCCCACACACGACGCGAGTTCGCCGCGTCCGTACCCGAAACAACTCCCGGCCCAAGGGTACCCTGGACACTTCCTCGTCAAGAAGATCACCACGGGAGGGACGTTCCGCTTCCAGCATCGACTGCTGTGCATCGCCCAGTCGCTCACCAATCACCACATTGGATTGGAAGAGACCGATGATGGCATTTGGTCCATCTTCTTCAACACCGTCCTCTTGGCCAAGCTCGACGAACGGGACTACATCATTCGCGGGTAACCCGCTCGAACGTGTTACCCATGTTGCCGGTTTACTCTGTTACCCATCTCCCCGGTTGCTCACTAGGTTGATGCTTTTCTGCCCCTCTTCTTCTGACGCTCATAGAACACTGTCCCTGGTTCGTAGTCCCGAACGTTTCCCGGTTGAATGCCTACACGCTTCTTTCGATCATTGAACTCCAACTGGTCTCCAGCAGCGCGGATGAGCAACGTCTCAATCTCTCGCTCGTGCTGCTTGTCCTCCACGATGTAGAAAGAGAAATACACAAGCTCATGCGCATGAGCCTTCTTATGTGCGCGAAGCCTAGTAAAGACACTACCGCGACCGATGTAGCGAGGAGAGCCCATCGAGTCGTGAGCGACATACACCCCCGTCGCGGCCGTACCGTCTGACACAAAGTGCCTCTGTACGTCATCAAGAGATTCAAATGGCAGCTTCTCTCCGAGAAACTTGAAGAGTCGAGAGACCTTGTTCGGCCTACCTCTACCGCGCTTAAGCTCTCCGTACTGCACGGTCCAAGTGAGGCTTCCCCAGATTTTCTGACCGGTAGTCTTGGTCGAAGGCTTCTTCGCATTCTTCGTCAACGTACCTCCCGTTCAAATGTCTAGCGCGTGGCTCTGCCGCAGGGTTTCATAACAATGCGGCAGGCCCGCGCAGCGGGCTAGCTGTAGATGCTAAGGAGGTTGTTCACAGGGGATAGCAGTTACAAGCTGAGGTTGTCGAGGCCATCACTCACAACCGCCAGAGCCCCCATGAACACCCACAAAAATGCCCGCCTCACCGCCTGGGCGCGACAGGAGATCGTGACCCGTGTGAAGGCGGGCGAGACGCAAGGCGCCATTGCCGCCGCGCTGGGCGTCTCGCGCGAGACCGTGAACAAGTGGTACCGCCGCCTGTCGCTGGCTGCCGAGCCGGCGCAGGCGGCGCCGGACCGCTCCTCGCGGCCGCAGACCTCGCCCACGCGGCTGCGACGCACCAAGCGGCGCCAGATCCGGAAAGCCCGCGAGAAGCGCTGGAGCAGCCCGCGCATCGCGCAGTACTACGACATTCCGCTGTCGACCGTCACGGCCGAGCTGCGGCGGCAGGGGCTGAACACGTTGGCCGCCCTTGAGCCGCCGCGGCAGATCGTGCGGTACGAGCGGCCACGGCCCGGGGAGCTGGTCCATCTCGACATTAAGAAGCTGGGCAAGATCGGACGCGTCGGGCACCGCATTCACGGCCAGCGCGAGACACGGGTGCGGGGCATTGGCTGGGAGTGCCTCCACGTCGCCATCGACGATCACTCGCGCCTCACGTACGCGGAGGTCCTGCCCGACGAACTGGGCGAGACGACCGCCGCCTTCCTCGTGCGCGCCGTCGCCTGGTTTGCCAGTCACCGCATCACCGTCGAGCGACTGCTCACGGACAACGGCGGGGCCTATCGCTCGCTGATCTTCGCCACGACCTGCCTGGAGCTCGGGATCAGCCAACGCTTTACCCGCGCCTACCGCCCCCAAACCAACGGCAAGGCCGAACGGGTGATCCGCACGCTGCTCGCCGAATGGGCCTACGCGCGAGCCTTCGGCCGCTCGTACTGGCGCACCCGCGCCCTCGATGACTACCTGATCTTCTACAACTTTCAACGACGCCATAGCGCCTTGAACTATCTTCCCCCAGCCTCACGCCTACCTGCTGCGCTGTGAACAACGTCCTTAGCAATTACAGCTAGGCATCGGTTGGCAAGACTCCAATGGCACAGGGCCCGAACACGATGATCGGCCTAGCGCACACGACGAGAGTATCCCTTGCGCACGTACTTGTTGATGAAAGCATTCAAGCCGTCGCCCGCAGCTGCGCGGCGCTTCATCTCTGCAATATTCGAAGCGCCTGCAGTCGCGTCCGTGTACTCATACACAGCGCCGTCCTTGAACTGGACGACGATGTAGCCGGGGCCATCCTCGTACGCCGCAACACCGGAGTCGTGGTCGACATCTCGATACTGTTTCATGCGGTACCTCAAATATTCGTTGGCATGCCTAACGCCAGTTCGCCTGCAGCGAATCACTACAGAGCGAAACACTAGACTTCGTCTTTCCGCCGTCTAATCCAGACGAAACGCACAGCACCGCCAGCGCGCACCACATTGCCACACGCGCTGTTGCGCCGAATGCACCCGCAGTATTCCACCTGAATTGGCCTGTGAATTATCCATCATACCACCAATTCGCGCCGAGCGCACTGAACGGCCGCATAGTCCGCGCCGTCCGCACCGCCACACCACCTCGCGCACCACACAGCGAACCCAACCATACCGGCGCCGCTCCACATCGCCCCGTCCCACCACGCACCACCCCCGCACCCGCCCACTCGCCCCGCCTCGCATTCCCCCCGAACGTCCAGCCCCCCACATCCGTTTGATATCGGGAGCACACGGCCGCACGTTTCTACCGGGCGGCCGCCGGCGGTCTCCAACCGCCGCGCCCGTTTCGTCCTACCTGTACCCCTCCGCCACATACGGGGCCGTCATCCCGCCCCGTCACGGGAGCCATTCGTGAAACTCGTTCCGTCCCTGCTGCGCCTCTCCGTGCTCGCCGCCGCCACTACCGGCGTCGTCAGCACACTCGGCGCGCAGCAAGCCACCCGCACCGAACCGGTCACCGGGCTGCGCAACAACGCCACGGGCTACCATGCCCTCGTAGGCGCCCGCGTGGTTACCGCACCGGGCCAGGTGCTCGACAACGCCACCATCGTCATCCGCAACGGCGTCGTCACCGCCGTGGGCGCCAACACCCCCGCCCCCGCCGGCGCCCGCGTGTGGGAGCTCAAGGGGCTCACCGTGTACCCGGGCTTCATCGACGCCCACGCCGACCTGGGTGGCGATGCCCCCCAGCAGGGCGGCGACGTGGGCCCCACCCACTGGAATCCGCAGGTGCGCGCGTGGTTCAGCACCACCGCCAACGCCAAGGACGACTCCACTCGCCGCACCTCCCTCCGCTCCCTCGGCTTCGGCGCCGCCCTCGCGGTGCCGCGTCAGGGCATCTTCCGCGGCACGGCCTCGGTGGTGCACCTGGGCGACGCGGGCGTGCGTGAACGTGTACTGCGCCCCGACCTCGCGCAAAGCGTGGGCTTCTCCCGCTCGTTCGCCCTGGGCGGCATGTACCCCAACTCCACCATGGGCACCTCGGCGCTCATGAAGCAGACGCTGCTCGACGCCGAGTGGTACATGCGCGCGTGGAGCACGTACGAAACGAGCGGCCGCAGCATGCTGCCACCCGAAACCAGTGAGGCGCTCGCCGCCCTCGGCAAGGCAGTGAAGGGCACGCAGCCGGTGATCTTCCAGACCGACAGCGAAGAGGAGTACCTGCGCGCATACAAGATCGCCAGCGACTACAAGCTCACGCCGTGGTTCCGCGGCAGTGGCCAGGAGTATCGCCTGGTCGACGTGCTGAAAACGCGCCCGCAGCCGCTCATCGTGCCGCTGTCGTTCCCCGACGCGCCCACGGTGGCCAACCCGGAAGCAGCCGACAACGTGTCGCTGGGTGACCTGCGCCACTGGTACCTCGCGCCCACCAACCCGGCGCAGCTGGCCAGCAACAACATTCCGTTCGCCATCACGGCCGACGGTCTCACGTCGCTCAACCAGTTCTTCCCCAACCTGCGCGTAGCCGTGGCCCGCGGCCTCGCCGCCGACAAGGCGCTCGCGGCGCTCACCACGGTGCCGGCCGGCATTCTCGGTATCGACAAGACGCACGGCACCATCGCGGTGGGCAAGGTGGCCAACCTGGTGGTGAGCGAAGGCGATCTGTTCACCGAAGAAGCCAGCATTCGCGACGTGTGGGTGCAGGGCGCGCGCTACGGCGTCACGCGTCCGCCGCAGGTAGACCCGCGCGGCACGTGGACCATTGCCTCGGATGATCAGGGCACCTTCAAGAGCGCCACGCTGCGTCTCGAAGGCCCGCTCAATCGCATTCGCGGCACCATCGAAATGCCGAGCCGTCGCCCGGTAAACCTCACGGGTGTGCGCGTGATCGCGGAAACGGGGCGCCTCGAAGCCACCTTCAACGGTGAGCAGCTGGGGCTCGAAGGTGCGGTGCTGCTGTCGGGCGCCGTGCGCGGCGAAGAGTTCTTCGGTGTGATGTCGCTGCCCACGGGCACCGATGCCAACTACAAGGGCACGCGCACCGAACCGTTCACCGGCGCCGCGCGCGGTGCGGTGGCGGTGAAGGTGCCCAAGATCGACCTGCCGTTCGTGCGCCCGAGCATGGAGTTCGGCCGCAACGGCACACCGACGCAGCCGGCGGCGGTGATTGTGCGCAACGCCACCGTGTGGACGTCGGGCCCGCAGGGCAAGATGGAGAACGCCGACCTGCTGGTGCAGGCGGGCAAGGTGGTGCGCGTGGGGCAGAAGCTCACTGCTCCCGCTGGCGCGGTGGAAATTGATGGCACCGGCAAGCACGTCACGCCGGGGCTCATCGATCCGCACACGCACGCCGGTGTGAGCAGCGTGAACGAAAGCGGCTTTGCCATCGTGCCCGAAGTGCAGATGGGCGACGTGATCACGCACAACAACATCTGGTTCTACCGTCAGCTGGCCGGCGGCCTCACCACCACCATGATCAAGCACGGCTCGGCCAACCCCATTGGCGGCGAGAACGTGTACGTGAAGACGCGGTGGGGCGGGCTGCCCGACGATTACAAAATTGCCAACGCGCCGCGCACGGTGAAGTTCGCGCTGGGTGAGAACCCCAAGCGGGCCCCCACGCGCTACCCCAACACGCGCATGGGCGTGCAGGAAATCATCCGCGACCACTTCCTGGCCGCGCGTGACTACGAGAAGGAGTGGAAGAACTGGGAGAAGACCAAGACGGGCATTCCGCCGCGCAAGGATCTGCGCATGGAAGCCATTCTTGATATCCTCAACCAGAAGCTGCTGGTAAGCTCGCACGGCTACCGCGCCGACGAATTCCTGGCGCTGGTGCGCCTGGCCGAAGAGTTCGGCTTCAAGGTGCAGACGCTGCAGCACGGCGTGGAAGCGTACAAGATTGCCGACGAACTCAAGAAGTCGGGCGTGGCCGCGGTGGTGTGGAGCGACTGGGGCGCGTTCAAGCTCGAAGCGTACGACGCCACCAGCTACAACGCGCGTCTGTTGCTCGAGGCCGGCGTGGTCACCTCGCTGCACTCCGACGACAACGAGATCTCCACGCGCATGAACTGGGAAGCGGGCAAGCTGCTGCGCAGCGGCGTGAACGAGATCGACGCGCTCAGCACGGTCACCATCAACGCGGCCAAGGCCATTGCCATCGACAAGCGCATCGGGTCGCTGGAAGCGGGCAAGGACGCCGACTTCGTGATCTGGAACGGCTATCCGCTGTCGCAGTTCACCAAGGCCGAGCAGACGTGGGTGGATGGTCGCAAGTACTTCTCGCTCGACGAAGACAAGGTGCTGCGTGAGGATGTGGCGAAGCAGCGCGCGCAGCTCATTCAGGCCGTGATTGCCGCCAGCGCCGACGCCGCGCCGGCGGCCGGTGGTGCACCGGCTCGTGGCCGCGGCCCGGGGAGCAAGTAATCATGACCACCCCAACGACCCACAACTCCAGGACCTCCATGCGCTACACCATGCGCTCAACCCTGCACCGCGCCGCCCGCACCGCCGCCATCGCGGCGGCGTTCGCGGCCACTGGCCTCGTGGCTGCCGCCATGACGCCCACTGTGGCGCAGGCGCAGGTGGTCATTCCCACCGCCGAGCAGAGCGCGCCGGTGGTGCTCAAGGGTGCGACCATTCACACGGTCACCAAGGGCACGATCACCAACGGCACCATCGTGCTCGATCGTGGCAAGATCACCGCCATTGGTGGCCCCGACGTGGCCACGCCGCGCGGTGCGAAGGTGGTGGATGTGTCGGGCAAGCACATCTACCCGGGACTCATCGATGCGTACAGCACGGTGGGCATCACGGAAATCGGTGCCGTCGATGTCTCCAACGACATCAACGAGTTGGGTGACTTCAACCCCAACGTGCGCCCCGAAGTGGCCATCAACGCGGAAAGCCGGCACATCGGCACCACGCGTAACGCCGGCGTGCTGGTGGCATTCGCCACCCCCGGCGGTGGGTTGGTGTCCGGCCTGTCGAGCGCCATTTCGCTCGAAGGGTGGACCTGGGAAGAGATGAGCATGAAGGGCGCCGCGGCGCTCAACGTGAACTGGCCCGATCCCAACGCACGTCCGCGTCGCTTTGGTGGTGGTCCGCCGCCGGGTTTTGGTGGCCGTCCGCAGCAGGCGCCCAAGACGTACGCCGAGCAGGTGGAAGAAATCCGCAACTTCTTCGGCGAGTCGCGCGCGTATCGTGATGCCATCAAGGCCGGGCAGAGTGTGCGTACCGACGCGCGCTACGCCGCCATGATTCCCGCGCTCAACGGCGAGATTCCGGTGGTGGTGGCGGCCGACGGTGTGGCGCAAATCAACGACGCCATCACGTGGGCCAAGCAGGAAGGCGTGAAGCTCGTCATTCGTGGAGGCCGCAACGCCATCAAGGTGGCGGCGCGTCTCAAGGCCGAAAACGTGCCCGTCATTCTTACCGCCACCATGTCGGCCCCGTCGCGCAGCGACGATGCGTACGACGAGGCTTACGCCACGCCGGCCGCGCTCTTCAAGGCCGGGGTGAAGTTCGCCATCGCCGGCGACGGCGACGCGCTGTACAGCTATCGTCTGCCGTGGGACGCGGGCGTGGCGGTGGCGTTCGGCCTGCCCGAGGAGGAAGCGCTGAAGGCGGTGACGATTAACGCCGCCGAGTTCATGGGTGTGGCCGACAAGGTGGGCTCGCTGGAAGTGGGCAAGGAAGCCACGCTGGTGATCACCACCGGCACGCCGCTGGACATGACGACGAACATCATTCAGTCGTACATCCAGGGTCGTGAGATCGACATGAACGACATCCAGAAGCAGTTCTTCAAGAAGTACATGGAGAAGATCAACCAGCAGAAGAAGAAGATCGCGAGCTGATCTGACCAGCAACACAACGGGGGCCGGTGCAACGCTGCACCGGCCCCCGTTTGCATGTGGAAGGTTACTCCTGCTGGAACTCTGCCAGCACGAGGCGCCGCTTGTCCTGCGGATGCGTGCGCACCACGATGGTCTCGCCGTTCACCGTGGTGCGCACCGAGCGCGGTACGTCACCGGCAAACCAGTGCAATGCTCTATCAACGGTGGGCACACCGGGCGGTAGGCCACCGGCCGGCGCGCTGTCGAACAGCACCGTATCGCGCCCGGCGCCCAGATAGCCACGCGGCCGCGTGATGAGCACACTCACGCTGTCGCCGCGTTTGGCGGGCGGTGCCGGCAAGCGCACGTTCATCACGCTGGTGCTGCGCGGAAACGGCGACCTGTACAGGTGCAGCATCACGCTGCTGTCGGGCGCCACCACTTCGAATTCGTAGCGCGCCGAGGGGCGTGCCGTGAACGGCCCCCAGCGCCCGTCGTCGCGCGTGACGGCGCGGTGCACGGCAGCCTTGGTGCGTTCACCGGTGGCCGGGTCGAGTTCGTGCACCGTAACCGTGGCGCGCGCGAGCGGCAGGTTGGTGGGCGCGCCGGCGGCGTTGGCGCTGATCATGCCATCGAGCACCACCACACTCTCGGGCACTATGCTGGTGCTGCGCGGCGCGCGCCCGGTAATGAAGCGATACTGCTGCGCGAACGACGCCGCGCCAAAGGCCACTTCGCGGTGATCGGTACCCGGCAGCACCACGTTGAGTGCGCCCTTGAGCGCGGGGCTCTGCGCATCGACACCGGTGCGCATGGTGGGCGCACCCAGCGACGCGCCGGTGGGCTGCGCGTACTTGTCGAGCGAATCGCTGCGCAGCGCGAGGAAGCGCACCCCCGCCACCACTTCGCTGCCGGCGTTGAGCGCGCGCAGATATGGCGACAGTCCGTTGAATTCGCTTTCCGGCTGCATGGTGGCCAGTGCCATGACGCCGTGATTGGGCGTACCGCAGGTAATCACGTGCGACACGTGTGCGGCGCCGCCACCGAAGCGCACGTAGTGGCGCATGGTGAGCCCGCCACGTGAGCTGCCCACCAGCGCGACCTTGCTGGCCCCGGTGCGCAGCAGCACGCGCGTGACGAACGCGGCCAGCGCCGCCGCCTGGTCTTCGGGGGTGCTGCGATTGCTTTCGCGCGCGGACACCGTGCTGGTGGCCATGGGGTTGGGCAGGTCGATGGCGAACAGCCGATCGCGCGGATAGCCGTTGCTTTCGAAACGCCAGATGGTGTTGTCCCACATGCCGGCGTGATCGCCGTTGCCGTGCACGAACACGATGGGCACGGGGGCGTTGGTGCTCGCACGGGCCGCGCTGGCACGGGCCGAGCTGCCCGTTGCCTGCGCCACGACGGCGCGCGGCAAAACACTCAGCACACCCAGCGCCAGCAGCACGGGGCGGTAAGCAGCGAGGTAGCGTGTCACGTTATCCCTCGAGCGGCTTTACCCGCACCGCCGTTCCGTAGCACAGCACCTCGGTCACGCCCGCCATGAGTTCGTTGGCGTCGTAGCGAATGCCAATCACGGCGTCGGCACCAGCCATTTCGGCCTGCACGATCATGGTGTCGAACGCCTGCTGCCGCGTGCGTTCGGCGAGCTCGGTAAACAGCGAAATATTGCCGCCAACAATGGTTTGAAAGCTCGCGCCTATGGTGCCGAACACCGAGCGCGAGCGCACCACCACGCCACGCACCACCCCGAAGTTCTCCACCACCCGATAGCCCGGCAGCTCGAATGTGGTGCTGGTCATGTTGTATGGAATATCGATGGCCTGCGAATGAATCACGGAGTTCATGACGCGCCTGCGCGAGTGAGAGGTGGGTACCGCGAACGACTTACAGCGGCGACGTGCGACAGCGCTGCGCCAACAGGCCGGTGGCCAGACTCAGGTCGATATCGGCCACCAGCAGCCCCGACTGCCCGTACGGCTGCACACACTGCACGCTGCCGTCGGGGCGCGCGATGGCCGATGTGGTGGGCGAGCCGTCGCTGGCGCAGTTCACCGACGCCACGAAAATGCTGTTTTCCGCCGCCCTGCACCGCACCGCCGCCTCGTGAAAGGTGTTGGCCGGGTCGGCAAACGTCTGCGGCCTGTAGCTGCCGGGCTCCGCCAGCCCGAAGTGCGGATGAAACACCAGCTGCGCGCCGCGTCGCGCGGCCCAACGCACCGTTTCCGGATAGCGCCATCCTTCGTGGCAAATCACCACGCCAAAGGTGAGCGGTCCGACGGTAAACAGCTGTCGTTCGGCACCGAACGCCGGGTAGGTGGACTCTTCGCCGGGGTCGAGCTGCCCCTTGTCCTGCCATCCCAGCACGGTGCCGTCGGCGCCAACCACCAGCGCGCTGATTTGCAACCCGCGCTCGGTGAGGCGTTCGGTGCCCAGCACCACCGCCACGCCGGCGCGCGCCGCCGCCGCGGCTACCTCGGCCCACGCACGCTCGAGAAACGCCGCATCGGGCGGCGCCACATCCAACCCGGGCCAGCGATAGCCCGGCACAAAACACTCCGGGAAACACACTATCAGCGCGCCCTGCTCGGCGGCCTGCGCAATGGCCGCAACCGCCAGCTGCACCGACGCCTCGCGCGACGCAGGCACGGGCAAGTTGGCGAGCGCTATACGAACCGTGGTCATGATGTCGTGGTCGGCGCGATGATGGCGATACCCTGCCGAAGCTTACTCGGCGTGCTGAGGGGCAACCAGCCGCCGCAGCGAGCGTGGCAAATGGACACAGGCTGGTGCCGCCCGGCACGCCACCGACTCGCCGCTGGCACTCGCGCGGCAGTCGCTGCACGTTCTCTGCCCCACCGTACGTTCACGTACTCCCGAGGAGCGCCGCCATGGCCGATCTCGACAAAGCACTGGCCACCCAGCTCGCGAACATCCAAACCCGCACCGGGAAGTCACTCGAACAACTCGCCCGCATCGTTCACGACAGCGGTCTCACCAAACACGGCGAACTGGTGAGCATGCTCAAGACCACCCTGGGCATGGGGCACGGCGACGCCAACACGCTCGTGCACACGGTAAAGAAGTCGGCCGGCTCACCTGTCGCGGCATCGGCGGGCGCGGCCGCACCTGCCGCCGCAGCAACAGCAAGCGCCGCCGCCAACGACGAGTCGGGCGTGCTCGATGCGCTGTACGTGGGCCCCAAGGCCGCGCTGCGCCCCATTCACGAGGCCGTGTTGGCCATGCTGCGCGCCATGGGCGACTTCGAGGCCGCGCCCAAGAAGAGCTACGTGAGCTATCGCCGCCAGAAGCAGTTCTGCATGGTGGGGCCCGCCACCAATACACGCGTGGAAGTGGGGATCAACATGAAGGGCATAAACGGCACCGACCGTCTCGAGGCGTTGCCCGCCGGCCAGATGTGCCAGTACAAGGTGCGTGTCACCGACGTTGCGCAGGTGGATGACGAACTCCGAGGCTGGCTGCAGCAGGCCTTCAACGCGGCCGGCTGACACGCCTCGCGAACTATCCGAGTCACTGCGACTGTCGTACCGTAGATGGTCTCTTTCCCTCTCCGTGGAGTTTGCATGCCCCCAGCACACCTGCGTCGCGCGGCCGCGGCGCTGGCCCTTTCGCTCGGCGGACTTGGCGCACCGCTGGCTGTTGCCGGCGCGCAAGGCGCACCCGCCGCCAACACCGGCCTGCCGCTCAAGACCGCGCGCACCCACACCTTCACCACCACCAAAGGCACCTGGCTCAGCCTCGACGTGTCGCCTGATGGCAGCACGCTGGTGTTCGACCTGCTCGGCGACCTCTACACCATGCCCATGACGGGCGGCAAAGCCACACGCCTCACTAGCGGCATGGCGTACGACGCGCAGCCGCGCTTCTCGCCCGACGGCAAGTCGGTGGTGTTCGTGTCCGATCGCTCCGGTGGTGAAAACGTATGGACGCTGTCGCTGGCCGATCGCGACAGCACGCAGGTCACCAAGGGCAACAACAACCTCTACGTGTCGCCCGAGTACACACCCGACGGCAAATACATCGTGGCGTCGCGCTCCGGCGGGCTCGGTGGCACGGCCAAGCTGTGGATGTATCACGTTGACGGCGGCAACGGCGTGCCACTCAGCACGCAACCCGCCGCCCCCGCCAGCCAGAAGCAGATGGGCGCGGCCTTTGGCAAGGATCCGCGCTACATGTGGTTCGCCGTGCGTCAGGGCGACTGGCAGTACAACAGCATTGGCCCGCAGTTCCAGCTCGCGGTGTGGGACAAGGAAACGGGTCGTGTATCGCAGATGAGCACACGCTACGGGTCGGGCGCGCGCCCGGTGCTGTCGGCCGATGGCAAGTGGCTGGTGTACGCCACGCGCTTCGAAACCAAGACCGGCCTCATGCTGCGCAATCTCGACACGCAGCAGGAAGAGTGGCTGGCGTTCCCCGTGCAGCGCGACGACATGGAATCGCGCGCACCCATGGACGCGTACCCGGGCTATTCGTTCACGCCCGACTCCAAGGCCATTGTGGTGAGCTACGGCGGCGAGATCTGGCGCGTACCGGTCGACAAAAGTGCGCCGGTGAAAATTCCCTTCGAAGCCGAAGTGAAGCTTGAGCTTGGCCCCGAAGTGAAGTTCGCCTACAAGGTGGACACGGCGCCCACGTTTACGGCACGACAGATTCGCGATGTGCAGCCGTCGCCCGATGGCAAGCTGTTGGCGTTCACAGCGCTCGACCGCGTGTACACCATGGCGCTCGCCGACATGAAGCCGGTGCGCGTATCGAACGCCAGCATTGGCGAGTTCAACCCGGTGTGGAGCCCCGACGGCAAGTCGTTGGCGTGGGTGACGTGGGAAGACGCGCGCGGTGGTCAAATCGTGCGCGCCGATCGTGACGCCAAAGGCGTGTGGCGCACACGCGCGCTGACCACCATGGCCGGGTTGTACACCGACCTGGTGTGGTCGCCCACCGGCACGCGCATTGTGGCCTCACGCGCCGCTGCGCGTGAAATGCAGGAAGCCGGCGGCGCGTTCTTCGGCCCGGCTGCCGCCGAGTTGGTGTGGCTGCCAGCCACGGGTGGTGCAGTCACCATGATCATGCCCGCGGGTGGCATGAGCGCGCCACACTTCACGCGTGATACGTCGCGCATTTTCGCGTACAGCTTCAGCGGCGGGTTGCAGTCGTTCCGTTGGGACGGCACCGATATCAAGACGCATCTGCGTGTCACCGGCCCCATGCCGCAAAGTGCCGGCAATCTCGACGGCGCGCTGGTCGCGAAAGAGGCGCAGCTCAACTTCGGTGGCCGCGCCGCGCGTCCCATCAGTCAGGGCATGCACCTCGACGATGGGCACGATCTGGAGCCCACACCGTCGGCGCCGCCCGCGTCGCTGATTGTGATGTCGCCCACCGGTGATCAGGCACTCGCCACCGTGGGCATGGACATCTACACCGTCACGGTTCCTCAGGTGGGCGCCACCGCCCCTACCGTGAGTGTGGCGGCACCCGCAGCGGCTGCGGTGCCGGTGAAGAAGCTCAACACCATTGGCGGCGAATTTGCCACGTGGGCCGCCGACGGCCGCAAGGTGCACTGGGCGTTGGGCAACGCACTGTTCACCTACGATCTCGATCGCGCCAAGGTGGTAGACGATTCGCTGAAGGCCGAAGACCGTCGCAAGACACGGCTGCGTGCCGACACCACCAAGGTGGTGAAGGACAGCATTGCGCGGGCCGACTCCATTGCCAAGGCCGACACCACCAAGAAGACGCCGCCGGGTTACAAGGCCAGCGAAGTGCGGGTGGTGGTGGCAGGGCAGCGTGATCTGCCCAAGGGCACCGTGGTGTTCCGCGGCGGCAAGGCCATCACCATGAAGGGCAAGGAGATCATCGAAAACGCCGACATCGTGGTGCGCGACCAGCGCATTGTGGCGGTGGGAGCGCGCGGCACGGTGAGCATTCCCGAGGGCGCGAAAATCATTGACGTTGCCGGCAAGGTGCTCATGCCCGGCATGGTGGACACGCATTATCACCCGCAGTGGCTCACGCCGAACATTCACAACACGCAAACGTGGCAGTATCTCGCCACGCTGGCGTACGGCACCACCACCACGCGTGACCCGCAAACGGCCACCACCGACTTCCTGAGCTACAGCGATCGCGTGGAGAACGGCGAGATGATTGGCCCGCGCATTTACACCACGGGCCCGGGCGTGTTCAGCGCCGAGCCGGTGCGCGATCTCGATCATGCGCGCGAGATTCTTACACGCTACGCCAAGTACTACGACACGAAGACGCTCAAGATGTACATGAGCGGCAACCGGCAGCAGCGGCAGTGGATCATCATGGCGGCCAAGGAGCTGGGCATCATGCCCACCACCGAAGGCGGCCTCGATCAGAAGCTCAACATCACGCACGGCTTCGACGGGTACCCGGGCATCGAACACACGCTGCCCATCACGCCCAAGTTCGACGACCTGTTCGAGTGGTACAAGGCCACGCAGGTAGTGAACTCGCCTACGCTCATCGTGGAGTACGGTGGCCCGTTCGGCGAAGGGTGGTTCTATCAGAGCGAAGATTTGCTGGGTGATGCCAAGCTGCGTCGCTTCACGCACCCGGTAGACTTCGACAGTAAGGTGCGCCGTCGTGGCAATGGCAACGCGCCTGGCCCTGCCGGCTTTGCGGTGAAGGAGGAGTACGCCATGTGGCAGCACGCCGAAGATCTCGCAAAAACCGTGGAGCGCGGCGGACGCGTAGGCATTGGCAGTCACGGGCAGCTGCAGGGGCTCGGCATGCACTGGGAAGTGTGGCTCGTGCAGTCGGGCGGCATGAGTACGCACGACGCGTTGCGGTCGGCGACCATCGTGGGCGCCGAAGCCATTGGCCTGGGCAGCGAGGTGGGGTCACTCGAACCCGGCAAGTTCGCCGACCTGCTGGTGCTCGACGCCGACCCGCTGGTGAACATCCGCAACACCAACACGCTGCGCATGGTGATGGTGAACGGGCGGTTGTTCGACGCGAACACGCTCGACGAGCTGCATCCGCGGCAGAAGCCGTTGGTGAAGCAGCCGTGGAGCTACACGGTGCCCGTAGCAGGAGCGGGTATTCGCCAGTAAGTGGGCGGGTTAGGCAATAACAGCGGGGGCGCGTTGTGCACGCGCCCCCGCTTTTTTGGGCGTGCACGAGCCGCGTGATCTACTCCGTGCGCGTCACCGCCGTTTCCGGATCGCGCTCGATGACTACCGTGAATTCCTTGGCGAGCGCCACGATACCGGCCACGGCAATCCAGAAGGGCATGAGCACCGCACCGGCCACACCGGCGGTGAGCGGCATGTCGAGCAGCGTGCGGCCGCTGGCGTTGCGAATGATCACGCGCCGCACGTTGCCTTCGCGCAGCAGGTTCTTGAGCGTCGACTTGAGCTTGTCGCCGGCAACTTTGATTTCACTCATGACCGACCTCCAGAAGGGGGGAACTGCGTAGTGTGCCAGCGGTAACGCGACGCCGTGCGGCTGCCGATGTGCTGATGATTTACACTACGCACTACGGCGCGTTCGGTGTCGACAGTTTGAGCCCCACAATGCCCGCCACGATAAGCGCCACGCTTATCAAGCGCATGGCGTTCGCGGGCTCGGCGAACAACCAGATACCAAACAACACCGAGCCTACGGCACCTATGCCCACCCAAACGGCATACGCCGTACCTAATGGCAGCGTACGCAGCGCAATACTGAGCAACCAGAAGCTCAGGGACAACGCCACGAGCGTCCAGACAGAGGGCCAGAGCTTGGTGAAGCCGGCCGATTGCTTGAGCCCAATGGCCCACACGACTTCGAGAATGCCGGCGAGTACCAACAGAATCCACGCCATTATGGCTCCAGCACCGGTGCATACGCCCCCGCCTCGCGCGGCAACGTACCGTCCAGGCGCGGGTCAGGGGTGACTTCCACGGCGCGCGCGTACGGTGTGAAGCCCGCGCGCATGTAGAACGACACCGCCTGCGGATGGTCGAGCGTGCACGTGTGCACATGAACACGGCGAACCGGCTCCGCCCACGCACGGGCGATAGCCTCGCGCATAAGCCAGCGACCGGCGCCGCGACCCACGTAGTCGTTCACCAGCCCGAAGAAGGCGAGTTCACATTCGCCCTCTGTCCTGAAGTCGAGCTCCAGCAAACCGACATCTCGGTTTCCGTCGCGCACGGCAAACGCCTGCACATGCTCGTCGGCAAGAATGCCGCGCAACTGTTCGTCGGACAGGCGCAGCCGCGAGAACCAGAGCCACGGCGTGCCCACGGCGCGATACACCGCGCGATAGCGATCGAGTTGGGCAGCGCCAAGTTGTTCGAGCGCCAGCGAGTGTGCGTCGCCTTCCGCCTCGTGCACGTCGTGGACCGGCGCCGTGTGCATCTCGAGGTAGGTGACCACGGCCGCGAGATACCCTGGCGGCACTGGGGAATATCCCTCGGGCAACGACGGCACGTTGCTCATGGTCAATCGGCAGGTCGAATGGCTGCGGTATCGGCCGGCATCAGCTGTGCGCACGCCTTGGGCTCGACGGTCCACATCATGTTGGCGACGCGCCACGCACCATCGCGTTTGATGAAGCTGAACATGTCGACACCGCAATGGCTCACCTGGCCATCGTCACGGAACTCGTACGGCGCCCACACCATGGCCATTGGCCCGCGCACGAGTACCGTGGGCGACCAGTAGCGCTCGCGCATTGGCGGCCCGCCCGCGCGACTGCTGTCCACCCAATACGCGTTGGGCCTCCCGACAATCTCCGGGGCCTTGCCGTCTTCGAGCAACGCCACGTAGGTCATGCCATCGGGCGTCTGCAGGGCAGCCATGCCCGCGAGATCGTTGGCCGAAATGGCTTTCATGAACTGATCGGTGGCAGCGAGCACAGCGGCCTCCTCACCGGGCTCATGTCCAGCGGGCCCCGGTACGCTCGCGGCCGCCGATGGCGCGGGCGCCGGGGTGCAGGCGACCAACAGGAAACTCATGGCCACAGCCAACGCGCTGCGATGCATGCAATGCTCCGGAAAAGGCAGGGTTCTCCGACGACCACTGACTGTGTCGAATCGACTCCAACGGTTCGACCGAAGCTACCGCGAGATGCGCGGAGCGCCAACCGGGTGTCTATTTGCCGGACTACCCTTCCACTTGTGAGCCTCTATGCGCCTGCGACTCTCCGTTGTCTCGACTCTCCTGCTGGTGCTGGGCCTCGCACCGGCGGCCCCCGCCCGCAGCGCCGCAGCGCAAGCAGCGCCGCCATCTGCACAGCGTGCCGTACTCGTGACTGGTGCCAGCTCCGGTATTGGGCGCACCATCGCCGAGCGCCTGGCCAAAGACGGATTCTATGTGTATGCCGGTGCCCGACAGCCTGACGATATCGCAGCGTTGTCGGCCATTCCCAACATGCGCGGCGTGCGGCTCGACGTCACCTCGAACGCCGATCTGGCAGCGGTGGTGCAGCAGATTCAACGCGACGGTCGTGGCTTGTACGGGCTCGTGAACAACGCCGGCATTGCCACCGGTGGTCCGCTCATCGCCACCGAAGACGACGAATTGCGCCGCGTGCTCGATGTGAACGTGATGGGCCCTGTGCGCGTTACGCGCGCCATGGCGCCTCTGCTCATTGCCGCGAAGGGTCGTGTGGTCACTATCTCGTCCATCTCCGGCATTTTGTCTGGCGCCATGCTGGGTGTGTACTCCATCAGCAAACACGCCGTTGAGGCATTCGGCGATGCACTCGGTGCTGAGCTGGCGGGCCTTGGTGTCACCTCGAGCCTCATCGAGCCCGGCAACTATCGCTCGGAGATTGGCCGCAATACCATGAGCTCCGCCGTGGCGGCCGCCGAGCGGGCCAAGGGCACGCCGTTCGAAGGCGCCATGCAGAACTTCGTGCGCGCCATGAGCAGCTACGACAACTATCCGGCGCCCGATAGTGTGGCGGCCGCCGCCGCGCATGCGTTCACGGCGCCACAGCCGCGTGTGCGCTATATGGTGGTGCCGGCGGCGAACCAGGCTGCGGTGACTATTCGCAAAGCCATGGACGAGCTCGTGCAGCTCAACCATGGCCACCAGTTCAGCTACGACCGTACTGCGCTCATCGCCATGCTCGACGACGCGCTCGCGCGCGTGAGTCAGAACCGATAATCACAGGACGCGAATCTCATGACCGATCCCTCCGGCAGCTCCCGCAAGAACGCGTTCTTCAAGCAACCCGGCGAAAACAGCAACATCGCGCCGGTGGTGTTCCGCTCCGATCCGTCCAAGTCGAGCACGGGGTGGGACAACGCCAAATACTTCCAGAATCTGGGCGATCCGCGCCACGATGTAGGATCGCCCCAGCGCAACGCCGAGCAGGAGTTCCTGCTGCAGGGCATGGTGAAGGGTGCCATGACGGCCGCAGCGCGCATCGCCACGAAGCACGGTATTGGCATTGCTGTGCGCCCCACGGGCGTGCTCGCGCACATGGGCATCGAGTCGGGCAACCCCACCAAGGCGCAGGAGTTCAAGAACAAGACGTCGAAGGAGCTCGACCTCTTTCTGTGTGACGAGCTCAAGTGGGAAGACATCGGTGTGGTGGTACACTACAACCCGCGCGTGGGGTGGAGCTCCGGCGCCCGTCCCAACGGGGCCATCCAGGTGTCACAGTCACCGCAGGTGACCGATCAGGAGTGGGCGAAGAAGCGGGCCTACATTCAAAACGTGCGCCTGCCCACGCTGAAGGCGCGCCGCTTCGATGAGCGCTTGAAGTTCTGGCCGAAAACTGAGGACGACTGGGGCAAGCTGCGCGACCTCTTTCGCGATCGCGCGCGCGAGTTCGCCGAGGAAGACCACGAGTATCGCTTCGGACACTACAAGGAGCATGCGCACATCGAGGGGCCGTACATTCGCCTCAAGGTGCGCCCCGACGTGAACATGGTTGGCGACCACGACCTGTTCGGTTTCACCAAGGACAGCAGCGACACGCTCATCCTCGACACCACGTTTCCGCACGTGCAGCAGGCGTTGCAGGAGTCGCTCGAGTTCCAGGCGCAACACGGCGGCATCTGGAACTGGCAACCGCGCGAACCGTTCCATCTCGACATCAAGAAGAAGATCATGGGCGCGCATTCGCCGCCGAACGGCGATCCGCTGCTGCACTTCCTTCCCACGGGCATTCTGCGCGCCGCGTTCTACGTGCCCACCACCGAGTCCATTGAGTCGGTGTGGAATCACCCGAGTGCGACGGCGTGGAAGTCGCAGACGTTCAGCGGGAAGGGGAAGTAGCGAGGCGCACGGTCGCCAACGGCCCTTCATCGCTCACCAGCACATGCAATGCCGGGTGCGCAGCAATCTGCTCGAACGTCATGGACACGCCATCCACGCGCATCGTGCGCCGCACCATGCGCACACCGTGACTGTAGTCGACGTACCAATCCACATGCCCCACATACAGCGGCTGAATGGGACGACCGTCCGGGTAGTGCCACCCGTAAATGGCCACGCGATCGGCGCGCTCGAGTAGGCGGTTGCTCACCACCACGTCTTTCTTGATGCCGGCCACCAGGCGGGTGCGCTCACGCGCGCCACGTTGTGCTTCAATGAGCTGGTGATGCTGCAGAAACGTGGCCGACGCCTCGCGCATATCGGTGAGCGGCTGCGGATCGAGCTGGTCTTCGGCGGCGCGCCAGATGGCGTCGACCATGCGCCGCGTGGGTAGCACGTAGCCGTACGCCTGCGCAAACGCCTGCGCGGTACGCGGCGTCATGGGAATCCGCACAAAGTCGTCGTTGCTGCCAACGGCGAGGTAGTCGGGCATGACATCGTACTCGATCACGTGCAGGCGACCATCGGCGGTGGTAGCCGAATCGCGCACGGTGCGCAGTGCGCGCAGAAGGTCGGGGATGTTGCCATTGAGCAGTTCGCGCTGCACGGCCGCTTCGCGCTGGTCGCGTACCAGGCTGTCAATCGATGCCATGAAGACGCGGCCGCCCATGGCGGCACCGGCACCGCGACGCGGCGGCGTGGGAACAGCTGGTGGCTGGGCTGGTGGCAACACCACCGCTCCACGCACCTGGGCGCTGTACGCGCGCGGCGTGCCCAGCAGCGGGGCGCCACGGTCGTACGATTCACGGCCCACCAGCAGAGCGTGCAGGTAGCCGTTCATCTCGCCAATCATTTCCGTGTGCAGAATACGGTTCTGCGCGTTCGGGTGCACCAGCAACTCCATCTGCGGCGCGCGCGCCCGCGCGAAACCGGCCACGGTGTCGTCGGCGAACGTCACGCCTTCGGACTGCATGAAGTATTCGCGCAGCCGTTTTGTGGCGCGCCACGTGCCGCCGGAGTCAGACACCACCTTCTTGCCGTCGAGCATGATGTCGCGGTCGTCGTATGCCAGCACGACGAGTCGATGCCGAGACGCCGCGCGCAGCCAACGCGCGAGCGGCGGGCCATGCAATGCGGCGAAGTTGTAGTCGCTATCGAGAAACACCAGCCGGTCGAGCCACGCCGGCAGGTCTGTTTGCCCTTCGATGAACCCGAACGCGAACGAACCGCCGCCACTGTGACTGGCGAGTGTCACCGAGAGGTTGGGCGGGTTGCCAATGGCGCGCCGTAACTCGTCTACCAACGCCACTATGCGCGCGTTGGCCTGTGGATAGCCCAACCTTCGGCGCCAATCGGGCCAACTCAGGCGCTCGGCCTCAAGGTACACCAACACCGTGTGCGCATACCCACGGGCCCGGAACGCGCGCGTCTGCGCGGCAATGTGTTGAATGTCGAATCGCCACCCCACGCTGTCGGCCATGGTGCGCCCCATGGTTTCTTCCGTGGTGTTGCCGTTGGGCAGCGCGTACAAAATGAGCTCCACCGGCGCGCGGCGATCGAAGCGCGTGGGCGCTACCACGGTGGCTTTAACGCCGGGCTCGAGCGCGAGCACACGCAGCGATTCCCCAGACTCCGTCTGCGCGGACGCCATGGACGCCGACGCAATGACCAACACGCTGGCGAGTACAGCGATGAACAGGCCGGCATGCACGCCATGTCTGAAGCGATTTCGCATGGGGAAACCTACGGTCTGGTGTCGAGTGCATGCAACGTGAGTGCCGTTCACTTGCGACAGATGCCTCGGCCACACAACGCGCGCTCGACTCGCCGCGCGTGGCGCCCAAGGGCAGTCTCGAAGCAACCCTGCCGTTTTCCCCTGCACGGAACAGGCGCGGTTCTTGCGGTTTGACCCAATGCCACGCGCATTGTGGGTGTGGCACCCCTCCTCATCCCCCTCCCGAGGTACCTCGTGCGCAAACAGTTCAGCGCCCTGCTGGTGGCGTCTTCCCTCTGCCTCGCCTCAACGGCCAGCGCGCAGACGGTGATCAACTTCGACAACCTGAGCAACAACACGGTGGTCACCAACCAGTACACTGGCGTGTCGTTCTCCTCGACCGCCGGCAACACCAACTACATCACGGCACAGTCGTCGTACAACGGATCGAAGCCCAACTTCCTCTGCAGTGGGCCAGTGAACTCCTCCATCAACTGCACCGCCGCAACCATCGTGACGTTCGAGAGTGCCGTGAGCGGTGTTTCGCTCAAGGGCATGGGAATCAACGATGTCGGAAACGTGAAGGTCGCGCAGGTTGACCTGTACAACGGCCTGACGTTCCTGGGCTCGCAGAACATCCTCGGCAACGGCGAGGGGTACAACCCGCTGCTCATCGATCTATCGTCGTGGGGTTCCATCACGCGCTTCGACCTCACCAACATTACCGACGGCGGCGGCATTGGCTGGGACGACATCACGTACACGTCGCGGCCGACGTCGGTACCAGAGCCGTCGTCGCTGGCGCTGGTGGCCGCCGGCCTGGTCGGCGTTGCCGCTGCGCGTCGTCGTCGCGCCTGATTCATCGCGCTACGAAGCGTTCAACAACGGTTCGACTGTGAAAGAGGCGGCGCCAACTCGGCGCCGCCTCTTTTTGGTCCCGACGCCGGATTGCCGGGCGCAATCGATTGGCGAAAGGCAGAACACCCGGTTGAGCGACATATTCACGGCATCCCGGGTGCCAAACTGTGTCTCTGCAATCACCATGACGAACTGTTTCGCTCGCCGCCGCAGACTCCTCGGTTTCCGTGCGTCGGCCCTCATCGGCGCCCTGCTGCTCGCCGCCCCGGCCGCTTTCGCGCAGCCGGCCGTTGCCCTCGACGCCGCCACCATCGAGCAGTTGGCGGCCGCCATGGACGCCGGCACACTCACCAGCGAACGGCTGGTGCAGTTGAGCCTCGCGCGCATTGAGGCCTACGACGATCGCGGGCCGCGACTGAACGCCATCCTCACGCGCAACACCGAAGCGTTGGCGCAGGCCCGCGCCCTCGATGCCGAGCGCAAACGCACCGGCAAGCGCTCACTGCTGCATGGCATTCCGGTTGTACTCAAGGACAACTACGACACCTACGATCTGCCCACCACCGGCGGTTCGATACTGCTCGAAGGGTCAATTCCGCCCGACGACGCATTTCTGGTTAAGCGGCTGCGCGACGCCGACGCCGTGATCATCGCCAAGGCCAACCTTTCCGAATTCGCTTCAGGGCCAGCGTTCAGTTCACTCGGCGGACAAACCCGCAACCCGCACGATCCGCTGCGCACGCCGTCTGGCTCGAGCGGCGGCACCGGTGCCGCCGTGGCCGCCGGTTTCGCCACCTTCGGACTGGGCACCGATACCGGTGGCTCCATTCGCGGCCCGTCTACCGTGAACGGGATCGCGGGGCTCAAACCCACACTGGGCCTGCTCAGCCGCGACGGCATCATTCCGCTGGCGCTCAGCTTCGACACCGGCGGCCCCATGGCGCGCTCCGTGTCTGACATTGCCGTGGTGCTGGGCCTCCTCGCCGGTGTCGACCCGGCCGACACGGTTACTGCACGCAGCACTGGCCGCTTCGAGCGAGACTACACCAAGTATCTCAATGCCGGTGCGCTGCAGGGCGCCCGCATTGGTGTGGCGCGTGACTTCATGGGGCACGACGCCGAAGTGGACTGGGTTATGGAGGCATCTCTCGCCGCCATGCGCGCGGCCGGTGCCACCCTGGTCGACGTGCGTCTCCCCAAGTGGCTGCTCGACGCCAAAGGCGAGTTCTACTCGGCGCTGCGCTACCCCGAGTTCGCGGTGCAGGTTGAACAGTATCTGCTCACGCTCAAACCAGGCTTTCCGCGTACGCTCGCCGAGCTGCGCACGCGCGCCGATTTGGTGGTGTCGCCGCGCGCCGATGGGGCGGGCCCGAACGCGCCACGTTGGAATCTGTTCAAGCGCGAACTGAACAGCGGCACGCTCACCGACCCGCAGTACGTGGCCGTGCGCACTCATGCGCTACCGCTGGTGCGCGACGTGCTCGATGGGCTGGTATCCGCGCACGCACTCGATGCCATGGTGTACCCTACCGGCTCCAAGCGTCCCGACTTCATCAGCGCGCCACCGGAGCCGCCGGGTGGCGGGTCGGCCAGTGGCTCCAACCTCGCGAATCTTTCGGGGTGGCCTGACCTCGTCGTGCCGGCGGGTTTCACCTCCGACCGACTGCCGGTGGGCATTTCGTTCATGGGGCCCGCCTTCAGCGAAGGCAAGCTGCTGGGCCTGGGTTATGCTTTCGAACAGCGCACACAGGCGCGGCGACTACCGGCGCATACCCCCGCATTGCCTGGTGAACTGCTGCGCGTGAAGTGACGCGCTTGCAATGACGCGCTAGAAGCGGCCGGCGAACTGGTAGCGCGAGGCCGGGTGCCACATGGCGGCCACCGACGCCACGCGGCCCATGGAGTGCGTTTGCCGTCGCAGTACCAGGCTCCACTCGCCGGCCGGCATATGCAGTTGCCGCGCAATCCACGACGGCGGCTTCACGGATTCGATCACGAACGACACGCCCTGCAGCGGTGCCACACGCATGAGGTACGCGTTGGGTGTCTGCGTGGTGAAATCCTGCCGCAGATAATCGGGCGCCACTTTGGGGTGCACCCACCGGTCTTCCACCTGAATGGGTCGGCCGTTTTCGCAGTGCACCACCACTGAGTGAAAGAGACGCGCGCCGGTACGCACCCCAAAGGCGCGGGCCAGCGTTTCGTCGGCCGTACCACGCTCGAGCGTGTGTAGCGTACTGCTATGCGTGTGCCCACGCGCCGCGATCTCTTCGGCGATGTTCCGGATTTCCACCAGGGTGGCCTGGTACTTCTGCTGCGCCACGTAGGTGCCGGAGCCCTGCACGCGCTCCACGATCTGTTCGTCGCGCAATTCACGCATGGCGCGGTTCACCGTCATGCGTGACACCCCAAAGGTGCGCGCCAGCGCCTCCTCACCGGGAATGGCGTCGCCCTCCTGCCATTCGCCACGCTGGATGCGCTCCAGCACATGGCGCTTCACGCGTTCATAGGCGGGGACGGTTGGGATATCGCGCATGGAAAGTTGTATATACATTTTGAGCGTCCCCCCCGCCAGCCCGCCGAACTGCCCACCCTGCCCCCATGTCCTCGACCGACCCGCGCCTCGATACCAGCCGCGTGGTGCGCGCCCCACACGGCTCACAGTTGCACTGCAAGAACTGGATTGCCGAAGCCGCCTATCGCATGCTGCAGAACAACCTCGACCCCGAGGTGGCCGAGCATCCGCAGCATCTCGTGGTGTACGGTGGCATTGGGCGTGCGGCGCGCGATTGGGCCAGCTTCGATCAGCTACTCGCGTCGCTGCGGTCACTCAACGATGACGAGTCGCTGCTGGTGCAATCAGGCAAACCGGTGGGCGTGTTCAAGACACACCCCGATGCGCCCCGCGTGCTCATTGCCAACAGTAACCTCGTGCCCAAGTGGGCCACGTGGGAGCACTTCAACGAACTCGATCGCCGTGGCCTGTTCATGTACGGCCAGATGACGGCGGGCAGTTGGATCTACATCGGCACGCAGGGCATCGTGCAAGGCACCTTCGAAACGTTCGTCGAAGCGGGGCGCCAGCACTACGATAACAATCTTGCCGGCCGGTGGATACTCACCGCCGGGCTTGGTGGTATGGGTGGCGCGCAGCCGCTGGCGGCGACGCTCGCCGGCGCGTGCTCCCTCAACATCGAGTGTCAGCAGAGTCGCATCGATTTCCGCTTGCGCACGCGCTACGTAGACGTGCAGGCGCGTGACCTCGATCACGCGCTCACGCTTATGCGTGAGTACACCGCCAGCAAACAGGCCGTATCGGTGGCACTGCTGGGGAACGCAGCCGAGGTGCTCCCCGAACTCGTGCGCCGCGCGCAGGCGGGTGGCATGCGCCCTGATATCGTCACCGACCAGACGTCGGCGCACGATCTCATCAACGGCTATCTGCCGGCGGGGTGGAGCATAGACCAGTGGAAGGCCGCGCAGCAGGAGCCGTCGCAGCACGCGGCGCTCAAGGCCGCCGCGTCGCAGAGTTGTGCGGTGCATGTGCAGGCCATGCTCGACTTCCATGCCATGGGCATCCCCACCGTCGACTACGGCAACAACATCCGGCAGGTGGCATTCGATCAGGGTGTTGCCAACGCCTTCGCTTTTCCGGGCTTCGTGCCGGCGTACATTCGCCCGCTCTTCTGCGAGGGAAAGGGACCGTTCCGGTGGGTCGCGCTCTCGGGTGATCCGGAAGACATCTATCGCACCGACGCGAAGATCAAGGAGCTCTTTCCGCACAACACGCACACGCACCGCTGGCTTGATATGGCGCGGGAGCGCATCGCCTTTCAGGGGCTGCCGGCACGCATCTGCTGGTTGGGACTCGGCGAGCGGCATGTCGCCGGGCTCGCATTCAACGAGATGGTGCGCACCGGCGAACTCAAGGCGCCGGTAGTGATTGGCCGCGACCATCTCGATACGGGCTCGGTGGCGAGCCCCAACCGCGAAACCGAAGGCATGAAAGACGGCACCGATGCCGTCAGTGACTGGCCGCTATTGAACGCGTTGCTCAACACCGCGGGTGGTGCCAGTTGGGTGAGTCTGCACCATGGTGGTGGCGTGGGCATGGGCTACTCGCAGCACAGCGGCATGGTCATCGTGGCTGATGGCACCGAGGCGGCGGCGCGGCGTTTGGCGCGTGTGCTGGTGAACGATTGTGCCTCCGGGGTCATGCGCCACGCCGATGCCGGATACGAGCTCGCCATTGCCACGGCCCACAAGCACGGATTGCAGCTGCCCATGATCCGCTCCTCCGCCACGTGAGTACCCCTGCCATGCCTCCCATCACGTTGAACCCTGGCCATCTCACGCTGACCGATCTGCGCGCCGTGTGGATGGCACCGGTTGCGGTATCGCTTGTTCATGGTGCGCGCGAGGCTATCGCCACATCGGCGGCCACCATTCACGCCATCGTCGAGCAGGGCGATGCGGCGTACGGCATCAACACCGGCTTCGGCAAGCTTGCCAAGTCGCGCATTCCCGACGAACAGCTGGAGCAACTGCAGCGCAACCTCATTTTGTCGCACGCCGTGGGAGTGGGTGAACCCATGCGCGACGAAACGGTGCGGCTGGTGATGCTTATGAAGGCCGCCAGCCTGGCGCGTGGTTTCTCCGGTGTGCGCCCGGTGGTCGTCGATACGCTGCTGGCGCTGCTCAACGCCGGCGTGATACCCATCATTCCCGCCAAGGGGTCGGTAGGCGCATCGGGCGATCTGGCGCCGCTCTCGCACATGACACTCGCGCTCATGGGTGAAGGCATGGTGCGCGTGCATGGCACCACCATGCCTGCCACACAGGCGCTCGCGGCCGCCGGCATTGCGCCACTCACGCTGGCTGCCAAGGAAGGGCTGGCACTCATCAACGGCACCCAGGTGTCTACCGCACTGGCGCTGCACGGCCTGTTCATGGCCGAACGCCTCCTCGCGGCGGGCACGGTTATCGGAGCGCTCTGTGTCGACGCGGCCAAGGGTAGCGACACCCCCTTCGATCCGCGTATTCACGCCGTGCGCGGGCAGCCCGGGCAAATGGCACTCGCCGCCGTCACCCGCGCCTTGCTCGCGGGCAGCGACATTCGAAAGTCACACCTCGTGAACGACGAACGCGTGCAAGACCCGTACAGCCTGCGCTGTCAGCCGCAGGTCATGGGGGCATGCCGCGACCTCATTGCCAACGCGGCGCGTACGTTGCACATCGAAGCCAACGCCGTCACCGACAACCCGCTCGTTTTTGCCGATACCGGTGAAGTGCTGTCGGGTGGCAACTTCCACGCCGAGCCGGTGGCCTTTGCCGCTGATATGCTGGCGCTGGCGATCAGCGAAATCGGGGCCATCTCCGAGCGGCGCATTGCCCTGCTCATCGACAGCACGATCTCGGGGCTCCCCCCGTTTCTGGTGAACAACCCGGGGCTCAACAGCGGCTTCATGATTGCTCACGTGACGGCTGCCGCACTCGCCTCCGAAAACAAGTCGCTCGCACATCCGGCCAGCGTCGACAGCCTGCCCACCAGCGCCAATCAGGAAGACCACGTGAGCATGGCCACCTTCGCCGGTCGCCGCCTGTCCGAGATGGCTGAAAACACGGCCACCATTCTCGGTATCGAGTGGCTGGCGGCCGCGCAGGGGGTCGACTTCCACCGGCCGCTCACCAGCAGTCCGCGCCTTGAACACGCGCACGCCACGTTGCGTGCGCGGGTGCCGTTCTATGCCGCCGATCGCCTGTTCGCGCCCGATATCGACGTGGCGCGTGGGCTCGTCGTGAGCGGCTGCGCTGCCGACGGCCAGCACGATCTGCTCGACGCGCTCTGGAGCTGATGCCCATGCCGGCGCGCGTACTTTGGTACAACGCCCGCGTGGCAACGATGTTGCCACAGGCGGCCGACGGTTGGGGCCTCATCGAAAACGGCGCCATCCTCACGCAGGGCGATACGATCGAGTGGGTGGGCACATACGCCGAGCGTCCCCCCGTGGCACACGATGCGCGCGAGGTAGATCTGCACGGCCTGCTGGTCACCCCGGGGCTTGTCGATTGTCACACGCATCTCGTGTACGGCGGTCACCGCGCCAACGAGGCTGAGATGCGACTCAACGGCGCCAGCTACGAAGCCATCGCGCGCGCCGGTGGCGGTATTCGTTCCAGCGTGGCGGCCACACGCGCCGCAAGTGAACCCGAGTTGCTCGCTGCGGCCACGCGGCGCGCGCGGGCGCTCATGCGCGAGGGCGTCACCACCATCGAAGTCAAATCGGGCTACGGCCTGTCGCTCGACGCCGAAGCGCGTTGCCTGCGCGTGGCGCGGGCGCTTGGTGACACACTGCCGATAACCGTGCGCACCACTTTCCTCGGTGCGCACGCCGTGCCGCCAGAATTCGAAGGGCGCGCCGACGACTACATCACGGCCGTGTGCGAGTGGCTGCCAACGTTGCACGCGCAGGGGCTGGTTGATGCCGTCGATGCTTTCTGCGAGTCGATTGCCTTTACCCCGGCGCAGACACGGCGCGTCTTCGAAGCCGCGCGCGCGCTGGGACTGCCGGTGAAGTTGCACGCCGAGCAACTCTCCGATCAGGGCGGCGCCGTACTGGCGGCATCGTTCGGCGCGCTGTCGTGCGATCATCTCGAACATCTCGGCGCCGCAGGCGTAGCGGCCATGCGGGCGGCCGGTACGGTGGCCGTGTTGCTCCCCGGCGCCTACTACATGCTGCGCGAGACACAGCAGCCGCCCATTGCCCTGTTACGCGACGCCGGCGTGCCCATGGCGGTGGCCACCGACCACAACCCCGGCACCTCACCCGCGCTGTCATTGCTGCTGAGTGCGCACATGAGCTGTGTCTTCTTTCGCCTCACCCCGCTCGAGGCGCTGCGCGGTATCACGGCACACGCGGCGCGCGCGCTGGGGCTGCACGACCGCGGCGTGCTTGCCGCAGGCATGCGCGCCGATTTTGTCGCCTGGGAGGTGGAGGCACCCAACGAGCTCACCTACTGGTTTGGACATAATCCCGGTCGCCGCGTAGTTGTGGCCGGAGCGGAACTTCAGGAGTAGGGACCTGCCGCCGATACTGATCAATGCCAGTTCCCTCCTCAATCAATGCCCATTCTGCTTCCCTCCCTGATCGCCGCCGCTGGCGTGTCACTCGCGTGGTGGTTCCGCCGTGCACTTCAGGCGGAAACGCAGGCCCGTGCACAGGAACGCGAGGCGCATGCCGCCGAAGTCGCGTCGCTCGAGACGAATCTCCGCGAACATCGCGACGAGGTGCGACGGGCGCGGGATACCGGGTTCACCGTGCAGGCGCAGCTGTCGCGCCGCTTGCAGGAAGTGCAGGGCGAACTGGCCGACAAGTCGCGCGACGTAGACATGCTGCGGCGATTTGCCACGGTCATTGATGCACTGCCCGACCCGGTGATCATGATTGCCATGGACGGCGAGGTCACCTACGCCAACGGCGCTGCACTGGCGCGAGCGCCGCGCGTGCAATCGTGCCGCGGCTTCGGGGTGCTACGCTTTCTCACATCGGAGAGCGCCGCGCTCATTCGCGGCGAAGCGTTGCCGGCTGTGCTCGACACCGGTGTGTGGCAGCAGGAGGTCGATTGGCGTGGTACCGATGGTGTGGATTTGCCCATGCATCTCACCATCGTCACCCAGCGCGATCAGTACGACTACCCGGAGGTCTTCGTGGCCGTGGCGCGCGATGTGTCGCACGAGCGTCACCTGCGCGATTCACTGGCGGCTCGTGAAGCGTTGCACCGCGCCGTCATCGACTCCCTGGCGGAAGGGGTGCTGGTGGAAGACCGCGACGGCCAGGTGGTAGCATGGAACGAAAGTGCGTTGCGCATTCTCGGCCTCACCGACGAGCAACTCACCGGCGAGAGCAGGCGCAACAGCGCCTGGCGCATCACCGATGAGGCCGACGAGATCGTGCTGCCATCGGCGCTGCCAGTGGCGCGGGCTCGGCAGGGGGAACGTATCGACGGTGCGCTGCTTCGCGTGCACCGCGACGACGGTGACGTGCGCGACCTTTCGATGAATGCACGCCCCATGTACGCCGCCGACTTCGACGACCGTCCGGGTGGCGTCACCACATTCACCGATGTGACGGTGCAACGAGCCGCCGAGCGGCAGCTGCGCTTTCTCACCGAACGCGACGAGCTCACCGGGCTGCTCAACCGACGCGGCTTCATGGAATCCGTACGGGTACGACTGGCCGCGTGTGAGGCATCGGGGGAGCGGTGCGCCATGTTGTACGGCGATCTCGATCGCTTCAAGAGCATCAACGATACCTTCGGGCACGCTGCTGGCGACGACGCGCTGCGGGAGATGGCAGCGGTGCTCTCACGCGTGTTCCGCGGTGACGATCTCGTGTCGCGGCTTGGCGGTGACGAGTTCACCGTGTTCGTGAGCGGTGTGGGTGCGACGGAGGTCCAGCGCATTCTCGACCGCCTGGAAGGGGCGCTCGCCGAAGCGAACGGTGCGCGCGCTGCTGATACGAACAGCTCGTGGACGTTGGCCGCCAGCTTTGGTGCCGCGTTGTACACCGGCGGAGCCATGTCGGTAGAGGAACTGCTCAAGGAAGCCGACGCCGTGCAGTACCGGGTGAAGTCGCAGCGCAAGGCGGCGCGCGCGGCGTAGGGGTGCGAGGCAGGACGCGCTTCCATTTTCCGCGCAGTGAAACGCCGCGTCACCCTTTGGTCACGCTTGCTCCGCCATGCGGCACGGCGCAGCTTTGCGGCATGCACCTACCCGCGCTCGGCGCGACACCTGCTTCGTACTCGCCGCAGACGAGCGCTGGCGAGCGGCGCGATGTGATTGGCCACGTGCTCGCCGCGCTGTCGCGCGAGTCCACCCTCGATCGGCTCTATGCGCACGCCATGGACGCGGTGGCCGTCGCACTCGGTGTTGATCGCGCGGCGTTGCTCATCTTCGATCACGAAGATCGTTGCCGATTCGTCGCGGCCCGCGGCCTGTCCGACCGATACCGCGCGGTCGTCGACGGTCATTCACCGTGGACGCCGCAGGATCTTGAGGCCGTACCCATTCCGGTGGCCGATGTCGAGCTGGACCCCTCGCTCGTCCCGTATCTCCCGGCGCTGGCGAGTGAAGGTATCCGCGCGCTGCTGTTTCTGCCGCTGGTGGGGCGCGAACGCGTGTGGGGAAAGTTCGTCCTGTACAGTCATGAACGGCGCGAGTTCACCGCGGACGAAGTGGAAGTGGCTTCGCTCATCGTGCGGGAAATCGCGGCCGCACTCGATTGGCGGCAGCGAGACCGTGAACTGCTCGAGGAACGTCGCCTGTTCTCCGCCGGCCCCACGGTTGTCTTCAAGTGGCGCAATGCCGGCAACTGGCCGGTGGAGTATGTCTCGGCAAATCTGTTGGCGGCCTTCGGCTATCTCCCCGAAGAACTCATCAGCGGCGCCGTAAGCTACGCATCGATCGTGCATCCAGATGACGTGGCGCGCGTCGCCGACGAGGTGGGGGACCACGTGCGCGCCGGCAGCGATTGGTTCGAGCAGGAGTACCGGCTTCTGCACAAGGATGGTCGCGTCAGGACCGTAAGCGACTTCACCAAGGTCGTGCGGAATGCTGACGGTCATGTGACGCATTTCCACGGCTACCTCGTCGACGTGACGGAACGGCGCCGCCAGGAAGCAGAACACGCGCGCATCGGCGAACAGGTCCAGCACGCGCAAAAGCTCGAGTCGCTCGGCGTGTTGGCCGGTGGCATCGCGCACGACTTCAACAATCTGCTGGTTGGAGTGTTGGGCAACGCTTCGCTGGCACTCGAGGAGCTCCCCGGCGACTCACCAGCCCGACCGCTGCTTGATGATCTCCAGGTTGCGGCGCGACGGGCCGCCGAATTGACACGACAGCTGCTCGCGTACTCCGGCAAGGGCAAGTTTGTCGTCGAGCCGGTGGATCTCTCGGCGTTGTTGCGCGAAACGGGGCGCTTGCTTGCGGCTGTTGTCTCCAAGAAGGCCGTGATCAACACGGAGTTGCGCGACGATCTCCCCGTCGTGCGCGCGGATGCGACGCAGCTGCGGCAGGTGGCGATGAACCTCATCACCAACGCCTCCGACGCACTGGGCGACGGACCGGGCACAATAGGCATCCGCACGCGCCGCATGTACGCCACGCGCGCCTGGCTCGCCGGTGCCCAGGTCGGCGCCGACTCCGCCGAGGGTGACTACGTCGTCATCGAGGTTACCGACTCGGGCGAGGGGATGGACGCCGATTCCATGTCGCGTCTCTTCGATCCGTTCTTCAGCACCAAAGGCCCAGGTCGCGGCCTCGGGCTGGCCGCCGTGCTCGGTATCGTGCGCAGCCACCGCGGCGCGGTACGCATCGCGTCGACGCGTGAGCACGGCACGACGGTCACCGTACTGTTGCCGGTCGATGGTACGCCCGCGTCTTACCTGGGATTTGCGGGTACCGTTGCCGCCGATCGGGGCACCGTGCTGGTCGTAGACGATGACGATGCGGCACTTCGGGTGGCTGAGCGTGTGCTGCACCGCGACGGATACCGGGTGCTCACCGCAAGCAATGGGCGAGCCGCGCTGGAGTTGTACGCCGAGCGCGGGCGGGGTATCGATTTGGTGTTGCTCGACCTGACCATGCCGGAACTGTCCGGCTGGGAAACTCTGCAAGAGCTGAAGCTTCTTGACCCCGATGTGGTTGTGCTGCTCATGAGCGGCTACGCCCACGCCCCGGAGGCCTCGCTCGAGGGCGCCAGGGCGTTTCTCGCCAAGCCCTACAGCGCGTCCGAGTTGCGAGACGCCGTGCGGGCCGTGCTTACGCGGATTGAAACTGTTCGGTAACGGCCGGCACCAGGTCGGCATTCCGCGACCTCAGCGCCCACTGCACGTGCAGCTCGATGGCCCGTCGCTGAAGCGCGGGATCGGTGATGATATGATCGGCACCCTGCAGATGGCACTCCGTCATGCAGCTGCCGAACGGGACATCGCGAAACGCACGCCGATGCTGTCCGGCGTGATTGTAGAAGTCGAGGCCGTCGGTGAACACGTACAGCATGTTCACCCGACGCGCCGCGATCGTGCGCAGTTCCGCGGCCAGTTCGTCTCGCGGCGGAATGACTCGCACGTACGTGGGCACCTCGAACGTCGGATCATCGGGGCCGCCAGCCCACGACGCGGGCTTGTTGCCGCCGGTACGCACGCGCACCCAGTTCACCCAATACTTGGGCTTGAGCAGCTTGGGACGATAGTTGTGCCACCAGTAGGCCGGCGTGATGTGAGTGCGCGCGTCGATGGAGCCCATGCCCACCACACGCGCATCGACCACCGCGGTCATGTGCGCCACATCCGCGCCTGAACACAGCCCTGCCAACTGAAAGGACGTCCACCCACGCAGCCGCGTGAGATAATCCATGGCCTCCTGTGTTTCGGCGACGGCGCTCTCTTCGAAGCTCAGCGCGTCCTTGCGCACGTCGCTGTCGCCCAGACCGCTGAGGTCGAAACGAAGGCTGGCCACACCGGCCTCGGCCAACGCGCGCGCGAGTTTCACGTACAGCCGACAGCTGCCAACCTTGTGCAGGATACCCGAGTTGATGAGCAACACGGGCGGCACATCGGCCAGCGCCCGCTCGGGCGACGGCTCGGTGAGCACACCGGTGAGACTCGCCACCGATCCGAATTTCACGACACGCTCGATCATCAGGGCACCTCGTTGCTCATCCACGTCACGATCGACTGCATGGCTTCCTGCGGAATCATGGCCGAGCCCCAGTTGTCCACCTCGCCCCATCGACCGGGGAGCGGGGCAATCATGGACTCAGCGCGCCACTGCGCACTACCGCACCACTCGACGAACGCCCGTGCATCGGCCGTGTCGCTGTCACTCACCACCAGTGTGCGTACCGCGTGTGACGGCAGCACGGGAGACACGGCGCCGCTGAACTGCAGCGACGCCAGCTCCTGCTGCAATCCGGGCGGTACGGGGTACCCCATCACCCCGAAGGTGACGTCCGTGGAGCCGTGTACACCAGCCGGCACTCGCGCTTCGGCGCGCAGCTCCTCCAGGTAGGCGGCACCGTTGGCGATCGCATCCCACAGCACGAGGTGTGTGACGGCCACATTGGCCTGAGCCACGCGCGCGGCGATCGCGCCACCCAGTCGCAATCCGAATACCGCGACGGTGTCCACATCGGCCATGTCTCGCACCTCCTCGATCGCCTGCACCGTGTCTTCCACTGCGCTCGCGAGCTGAAACGCCTCGCTATCGCCCGACGAATCACCGGTACCCCGATAGTCGAAGCGAAACACATGATAGCCCGCCTTCGCCAGCTGTAGCGACAGCTGCCGGAAGGCACGGTGCGCGCGCATGTACTCCTGCCCGAACGGATAACAGAGCACCACACCCGTACGTCGGCCGCTACGTGACTTGGGCGCGTGGTACACCCCGTACAGCGGGTGCTCGGACGACCCGAAAAACAGCGCGTTCATGTGGCGGCCGCCGGCGCCGAGGTGGCGCGCTTGGCGCACTCGGCGGCCAGCTGTTCGAGTGTCTGCAACACCATATTGGCCTGATTCAACCGGATACCGATACGCTTGTCGAGCTTGGTGATGACACGAACGGCCAGCAGGGAGTGCCCGCCGATATCGAAGAAGTTGTCGTGAATGCCGATGCGCTCGATGCCCAGCACCTCGCGCCACACATCGGCAATCGCGCGTTCGAAGTCGGTGCGCGGTGCCACGAAGTCGTCGGCGGTTCCGAAGGGGTCGGGGAGCGCGTCGCGATCGACCAGCCCGTCCGACTGTTGGGGCCAGATATCCACGAGCAGAAACACGGACGGCACCAGATGCGCCGGCAGCGACTTCTTGAGCGCGCGACGCAACTCGGAAACTGTGGCCCGAGCCGTCGGGTGCAGGTGTACATAGGCCACCAGTCGCACACTGCCGGTGCGATCGGCCCGCTGCATGACCACGGCATCGCGCACCGCCTCCTGCGCGCCGAGCGTCTGTTCCACCCTGTCGAGTGGCAGCGCCGGCACCACCGGCGCCTTGGGCGAGGCGGTGGGACGCGCGGTTGTCGGCGCCGCGCCAACGGATAGCCGATCGAGCAGACCGCGCAGCGGGAACGGCGACACGAGCAGATGCGGGTGATCGACGGCCGACTGCAGCGCCAATCCGAACACCGCGCTCCCCTCCTGCGGTCGAATGGCCTCGGTGTACCAGCGTGGCTCGTCGGTAGGAGTGGCAGTCTCACGCACCGTATCGAGATCGAGCGTACTCCGACGGCGACGACGGCGCGAATCGCTGGCGGTCATCTGCGCCCCATCGCGCACGCGCGTCATGAGAAACTCCTCGATGTCCACGAGCACCGCGCCGGTGGCATCGGTGATCACCACATCGAAGGCAGCCAAGTCAGGTTCCGCCGCGCCGCCGTCGCGCAGTGTGACCACGCTGCGAATGTCGGCACACAACGGCGCGTGTACGGTGAGCCGTCCATACGACAGCGGCACGAAGAAGTCGCGTGCGGCGTCGTAACCGGGAATGAGCCGTTGAGCGCCGGCCGTGGCCATGTCCATGAGCGCGGGATGCAGCTGGTACACCGCCAGATCATCCGCGTACGCGTCCGGCAGGGTGAGCGTGAGCAGCGCCACGCCCGTACCAAGCCGCAGGTCGCGAATGTTCTGCCAGCGCGGACCGAAGGCGAGATGCGGATCGGCACCGGGCACACCTAGGGCAAGCGCACAGCGCTGCGCCACCGCCGCCAGATCGACGGGCGCGGGTGCGGCCGCCGTGGTGCGCGCGGCACGACCCACCACGTGTTCTTCCCACAGGCTGCCGTCTTCGCCCGGCGCGACCGCTCCGGCAATCACGAACTGCGCGTCTCGCTCGCCCAACTCTACCGCCACGCGCATTTCACGCGGGGCGTCGTGGTCGAGCGCGAGGGGACGCAGAAAGGCGACATCGCGCAACTCGAGCGTGCTCCCGGAAGCCCACGGCGCCAACGCGGCGCGCGCGATTTCGAGGTAGCCAGTGCCTGGCACGAGCGACGGGCCATTCTGCAGACGATGCTCATCCATCATCCAATGCCGTGTCGGCTCGAGCATCGTGGCAAACAGCGCGTCGCCGCCGTCGCGCAGCTCCTGTTCGAGCAACGGGTGCGCTGCACGCGCCGCCGCGCGGCCGCCGCGTACTCGAGCGACCATGCCCGTGTCACGCCAGGCACTCCACGCCAGCGACAGCACCGGATATGTCACCTCCGCGGCGCGACGCACACACCACGCATCGAGGAAGGCATTCGCGGCGGCGTAGTCTACCTGTCCCGGCAAACCGGCCATGGCGCTCACCGACGAGCAGCACACGAAGAAGTCGAGCGATGCCGTGCCAAGCGCCATCTCGAGTGCCCGCACCCCTCGCACCTTCGGCGCAAGGACGGCATCCATATCGGCGCGCGACTTGAGTGCGAGCAGACCATCGGCAAGCGTTCCGGCCGCGTGCACCACGCCGTTGATCGCCTCGTGCTCACGCTCCACGGCATGAATGATTTCGGCCACGCGCGCGGCGTCGGTGATATCGACGCCGTACACACGCACCGAGGCACCCAACGCTTCGAGCCGTCGCACCGCCGCGAGTCGCTCCCGGTCGGCGGCGCGCACGGCCGTGCCCTCGGGCATTCCGCGACGCCCCAGCAGCACGAGATGCACCTTGGCCTGCCGCGCCATCCACTCGGCCAGCGTAAGCCCCACGCCGCCCAGTCCACCGGTAATCACATAGACACCACCGTCACGCACACGCACGGCTTCCGTGGCGGAAGCCACGAACGGCACCGCGCGATACCCGCGCACCCAGCGGCGGCCATGTCGCCACGCCACGACCGGCTCGGCGCACGGCGCGGCGATCTCGGTGGCCAGTTTGCGTGCTGCGACCGCCACGCTGGCTGGTGTGGCGGGAACGGCGTCGAGGTCCACCAGCCGGGCCGAAAGCGCCTCGACTTCCTGTGGCAGTCCCAGCACGGCACCCAATGCGAGCGCTCCGCTCTCGCGCGTGAGGTCACCGCCAACCACGTCCTGAGCGCCGCGTGTGAGCACCACAAGCTGTATTGGTGTTGCGGTATCGCGCTGTCCAAGCGCCTGACCCAGCGCGGCCAACGAATGGAAGGCCGCAACGTGGTCGTCGAGTTGCGTTAGGGTTGCGCACCACGCGTGCACGATGTGCGTAGGCGTAGTACCCGCCACCGCCGCGGCCTCGAGCAGTGCTTGCCAGTCGTCGGTGACATCGGCTCTCACCACCGCGCGATCATTGGCAAGCGCCACCCGTGCGGAACCCGAGCGCACGCGCACAATGCGCGCACCGCTTTGCTGCAACCGATCGCCTGCGAACTCCAGCAGTGCGTCGCTGTCGTCGGCCAGCAGCCACACCGTGCCTACCGCCGTCGTCTCACTCGCGTCGGCTCGTCGCCACACAGGTTCGTGAAACCACTGGCGCACATCGTCGTGCCGTACATCGGGGCGGTTATCGTGCCGATCGCCAGCATGCTGGACGGTCGCGAGCTGCGCGCCGCTATCGGCATCCGTCACGCTGTTGCCAGTCGCCGTCGCTGGCGCGTCCGCCTCCAGCCAATACCGCTGCCGTTCCCACGGGTACGTGGGCAGCGGCACCCGCTGCCGAGGCTCATCATGCAACGCTCGCCAGTTCACCGACACGCCAAGCGTCCACACACTGCCGAGTGCCGTGAGCAGGTGGGCTTGATCGTCGGGCGCAGTCGCGCCGGGCACTATGGCATCGTTCGTCGCCGAGGGCAGCGAGGTCACCATGGCCTGACCTTCGCGACGCGCCGGATGCATGGCCGCCAGTTGTGTGAGCGTGCGGCCGGGTCCCACTTCAATGAGCACGCGATCGGGATCGTCGAGCAGGACCTCGAGACCGCTCGCGAAGTTCACCGTTTCGCGCAGATGGCGCACCCAATACATCGGGTCCGTGGCTTCGGCGGCGGTAATCCAGCCCCCCGACCGGTTGGACACGAACGGAATGCGTGGCGCGCCGTAACGCACCGTACGCAGGAACGATTCGAACTCACCAAGAATGGGATCGAGCAACGCCGAGTGGGCCGCTACCGCAATGCGAATGCGCCGACAATCCACATCGCGCGCGCGCAGCCGCCGTTCGAGTTCCGCGATCCCATCGTTGGGCCCCGAGGCCACACACAATTCGGGCGCGTTGATTACGGCAATCGACACCAACGGGGGCAGCAACGGCGCCAACTCCTGCGCCGACATGGGCACCGACAGCATGCTGCCCGGCGTGACTCGCTCGAACAGCTGTCCGCGCAACGCCACCAGCTTCACCACATCGGTGAGTGAAAACACACCGGCTAAATGCGCGGCGCTGTATTCGCCCATGCTGTGGCCGATCATCGCCGAGGGCAATACGCCCCACGACTCCCAGAGGCGCGCCAGCGCGATCTGCGTGAGCAACAGCGCTGGCAACCCCACCGACGGACGCTCCAGCAGTGCTGCGGCCGATTCGACGCCAAGCTGTTCGTCGAACAGCGCGAAGCGAATGGAGGCCACCAGCCCCGGGTCGAGCACCGCCAACCCTTCGTCGAACACCTCGCGGAAGCGAGGTTCGCGTGCGTACAGCGTGCGCGCCATACCCGCGTGCTGCGCGCCACCACCCGCGAAGAGAAAGGCCGCCGAGCGTGTACCGGCCGCCGCCATACCGTTGGCGCGATAGTGCGTGTCGGTGCCATCCAAACGATTTGCAGCATCGGTGTGGGTGGCAGCCACCACCACGCCCCGATACCGATGAGCGAGTCGCCCCACCTGCAGCGTGAACGCCGCATCGGCGAGCTCCACGCTGGTGGTGTCTCGCAGATGATCGCCCAGATTGGCGGCCATGGTGGCCAACGCCGTCTCGGTGCGCGCCGAGTACGGCAGCAGCTGCCACGCCCGACTGGGCGGAGTCGATGCGGGGCGCGTTGGCGCCTCTTCGAGCACCACGTGTGCGTTGGTGCCACCAACACCCAGTGAACTCACGCCGGCGCGACGTGGGTACGACCGAGACGGCCACGGGCGGCGGGCGCCGTTCACGACGAACGGCGTGCGGGCGAAATCGATGAGCGGGTTGGGCGCCGTGAAGTGCAACGATGCCGGCAATTCTCCGTGCTGCAGGGCCAGCACCACCTTGAGCACACTGGCCACACCGGCTGCCGTATCAAGATGGCCAATGTTGGTCTTCACCGAACCAATCCCGCAGTACCCTACGGCATCGGTCGTGCGACGAAAGGCCTGCGTGAGTGCCGCCACTTCGATGGGGTCGCCCACCCGCGTTCCGGTACCGTGCGCCTCCACGTAATCAATGGTGTCGGCGGTGATGCCGGCCACATCGATGGCCTCCGCGATGGCGGCGGCCTGTCCGTCGACACTCGGCGCGAGATACCCTACCTTGCCCGCGCCATCGTTGTTGATGGCGGAGCCGCGCATGACGGCAAGGATGTGGTCACCGTCGTCGAGCGCATCCTGCAACCGCCGCAGCACCACCACGCCGGCGCCGCTGCCGAACACCGTACCGGCCGACTCGGCGTCGAATGCACGGCAGTGTCCGTCGGGTGACAGGATCTCGTTCTCCTTGAACAGATAGCCGGCGGTGTTGGGCAGCTCGAGCGTAACCCCACCCGCAAGCGCCACATCGGTTTCACCACTCAGCAGCGCCTGCGCCGCCAGATGCATGGCCACCAGTGAGGTCGAGCAGGCCGTCTGCACATTGATACTCGGCCCGCGCAGATCGAGCTCGTACGACACGCGCGTGGCAAGAAAGTCCTTGTCATTGCCCGTGTGACGCACGAGGAAGAGACCCACGTCTTCCATGAGCGCGCGGTTGTTGAGCAATGTGCGCTGGAACCAGCTGCCCATGCCCACGCCGGCGTACACGCCAACGCGGCCCGGTGCTTGATCGGGCGCAATGCCCGCGTGCTCGAGTGCTTCGTAGGCACACTCGAGAAAGAGCCGGTGCTGCGGATCCATGATGGCCGCGTCCTTCGGGCTGAACCCCCAGAACTTCGCATCCCAATAGCCGATGTCGTCGAGCACAGCGGCGGCCTTCACATAGTTCCTGTGCGATCGCACTGACTCCGGCACACCCGCCACGGTGAGCTCTGCCTCCGTGAGCTCACGGATGCTCTCCCGTCCTTCGCGCAGCAGCTCCCAATACTCAGCCAGCGAGCGCGCGCCCGGGAAGCGGCCCGACGCGCCAACAATGGCGATCTCGGTACCGTTCCAGGGCTGATCGGCGGGTGGAGGATTCACGGGATCCGAAGGAAGTGACATGGTGGGCATTGGCAGACGAGATATTGGGCGCCGTCAGTTGCGCGGCCGCACGTGACGCTGGGCCGCCGCCCGCCGGAGTTCGGCGCGGCGTGCGATGTCGTCGCGCGGAGCACCGCTACGAACCTCGACACTGCGCGCGGTCGCATGGCCGACTGAGGCCTCGGCGTCGGCAGCGCGCAGCGCACCGAGATGTGCAGCGATGGCCTGTACGGTGGAGAAGCGGAACAGATCGGTAATCGGAAACGACAATTGCAGCGCCGACGTGAGACGCTGGTGTACCTGCACCACCAGCAGCGAGTGTCCGCCCAGGTCGAAGAAATTGTCGCGACTGCCAACGCTGGGCACGCGCAACACCGCGCTCCAGACATCAGCGATGGTACGCTCGAGATCGGATTGCGGTGCGCTGTTCGCAGCCACCGCTGGCTGGGCCAACACGGCCGACGGCGCCGGCAGCGCCTTGCGATCGATCTTGAGGTTCGGCGTGCGCGGCATGTCGGCCAGCACCACGTACTGCGACGGCATCATGAAGTCCGGCAGTGTGGTCTGCAGACGTGCCCGCAATGCCTCCACCGTCACCGTGCTCCCCGGCCGCGCTGTCACGTAGGCTACGAGCCGCGGATCGCCCGCCACCTCTTCCCGCGCCACGACCACGACCTCCTGCACCGTGGCGTCTCCAGCAAGGGCGGCTTCGATTTCGCCCAGCTCGATCCGGTACCCACGCACCTTCACCTGGTGATCGAGGCGACCGAGAAACTGCAGCGTTCCCTGCGGCGTGTATTGTACCAGATCCCCGGTGCGATACAGCCGCGCGTCAGCGCCATGCACATCGGTCGCGTGCACGAAACGTTCAGCCGTCAGCTCGGGCCTGTCGAGATACCCGCGCACCACGCCACGCCCGCCGATGAGCAGTTCGCCTGGCATCCCGATGGGGAGCATGGCCTGCGTTTCGGCGTCGACCACCTGCAACGTGGTGTTCACGATTGGCGTGCCTAGTGACACCGCGTGGCCAGGCTGCACCTCCTGCACCGACGACCAGATGGTGGTTTCGGTGGGGCCGTACATGTTGCACAACCGTCCCGTGAGCACGGTGTGCAGATCGTTGGCCAGCGCTGGCGACAGCGCTTCGCCACCCACACACATCACAGTGAGCCGTGCCAACGCGGCGCGCGTGTCCGGCGCCGCCAGCAGCAGGCGCGCCATGGATGGCGTGCACTGGAAGTGCGTCACCGCATAGCGTGACATGAGCACGCTCAGCGATTCATCGTCGGTACGCACGGCAGCAGCGGCCGATGGGGATACGCCGGCAACCGGCGGTGCAGCGACCGGGGTTGCCGCTGCTGCTGGTACCGACTCCGCCGAGCAATGCGCACGCAGGGCGTCGAGATGCGGCAAATGCGCCAGCACCGTATCGGTGTCGAGACCGAAGTCCACCAGACACGCGACTTCATCCACACCAATGGCGCGTACCTTATCCACCATGGCCGCAGCCGTCTGCACGCTGCCGAAGAGTGCACTGGTGGTGTAGTACCGCTCGAATGAGAACGCGAGCAGCGCGTCGGTTTCTTCGGCGGTAAGTGAGGCAAAGTCGATATCACTGCCATCGCTGCCGGGTCGGCGACGCAGGGTGGGAAACACCCCGGCATACTGCTTGATGAGGCCCACCGACGTACGGAGGTAGGCCGTCATGGGCTCGCGAACGATGTCCCGCACCTGTTCGTCGTTTTCGCCCACGAACGTGTGCAGCATGAGCGTCACCTGTCCTTCGCCGGCGTGACCGGCTGCGCGCCACGCCGCGCGGTACGCCGCAATTTTTGGCGCCAGCTCTTCGAGGCTCTGCCCCAGCAGATGCGTCAGCAGATGCCCGCCGAAACGCCCGGCCTGTTCGAACGTCTCCGGGTTGCCGGCCGTGGTAATCCATACCGGCAGTTCGCGCTGTACCGGCCGTGGCAACGTGCGCACTTCCACCTGGCCGCGTGGTCCAGGGAACGGTAGCGTTTCACCGCGCCACAGTCGCTGTACCAACTCGATGTCGCGGAACATCGCCTGTTTGGCGTCGGCGTAGTTCTCGGGGCGGAACACGAAGTCGTTGGGCTGCCATCCGGCGGCGAACGAAATGCCCACGCGCCCACCAGAGATATTGTCGACCACGCTCCACTCTTCGGCCACGCGCGCGGGATGGTGCAGCGGCAACACGCAACTGCCGGCGCGAATGGCCACACGCGACGTAATCGCAGCCACGGCGGCACTGGTCACGCTGGGATTGGGGTACAATCCGCCAAACGCATGGAAGTGCCGCTCCGGCGTCCACACGGCCTCGAAGCCGTGGGCATCCGCGAAGCGGGCGCCGTCCATGAGCAGGCGATACTTGTCGCGCGCCTGTTCCTGTTCGTCGGCCGAGAAGTAGAAGAGCGAAAACCCGATTGGGCGCTTCGGCGCCGCCGCCACTGCGTGATTCGCAGCCGCCATGGTCACGCCCGCGCTGGCTCCGCCAAGCACCACGGTGAAGCCGCGCGTGAGCGTCCAGAGCAACTCCAGCACCGAGATGTCGAACGACATGCTCGTCACGGCCAGCCAAACGCCCGGCGTGGTCCCAAGGACATCGTCCATGCCGCGAAAGAAGTTCACGACCTGCCGATGCTCCACCATGACGCCTTTGGGTCGGCCAGTGGACCCCGAGGTGTAAATCACGTAGGCCAGCTGCGCCCCGTGTACGGCAGGCAGTGCCGTGTGCTCGCGCCCTGCCTCATCGCGTTCAACGTGGTCGGCTTCGACGGGATGCGCATCAAGCAGCACCGTGTGCATGCTCGCTGCGACCGCACCCGTCGCGCTTGCGCCGGCCAACAGCGTGTCGGCGAGATGGCGCTGCGTAACCACCACCGATGCGCCGCAATCAGCGAGCATGAGCGCCACTCGCTCGGCGGGGTATGCCGGATCGAGCGGCACATACGCCGCGCCGGCACGCAGGATGCCCAGCATCCCCACCACCAGCTCGGTGGTGCGTGTGCACAGCAGCGCCACACGCTGGTCGGCACGCACGCCGCGCGCCACCAGCACTCGCGCCACGTCATCGGCGCGGGCCATCAGTTCGGCATACGAGAACGACTGCGTGCCGCACACGAGCGCCGCGTGCTGCGGCGTGCGCTCCGCCTGCTGCTGCAACTGCGATACGATCGAGTCGGTGTCGTTCACCGGCGTCACAACACCGGTACCCCACGCGGCCAGTTGCGCCCGCTCGGCGACCCCCATAAGGGGCACGAGCGCCAGCGGTAGGTCGGAATGCGCGAAGGCCGCTGCCACGAATGCCTCGAGACGCGCATGCAATCGTGCGAGAGCGTTCTCATCGTAATCGCCACACGGCGCGTGCCACGTGATTGAACGCCCGTCGGGCGCCACCCCCACGAACAACGCGACGCGTGCGGTGTTCGCGCACGCGCACGCGTCGGCGTCGACGGCATCGCCGAGTACCACCGCAAGACGACGCGCCGCCAGCGGTTGTGCGTGCAACGCCGGGTAGCGCGCATGAACGGTCTGCAGATACGGGCCGCGCTCCAGCGCGGCGTGCAACTGGCGTCGCTGCGCCTCGATGGCCTCACCCACGGGTGCAGCGGGCGGAGCCGATACGGACAGTGGCGCGCACCACGACAAGAGCGGAGCCGCCGCATGTGCGTTGATGAGCGCGGTCGTGGCGATACCGACATCGCCGCTGTCGCGCTGCGCCAGACGCGCGAGGAACAGCGCCGTGGCCGCCAACAGGCGTTCGCGCGCCAACGCCGAGTCGGTGGCGAGTGCCAGGCCGATGTCGCCGCGCCACGAGACGGGCGCTGTGGAGGCAGCGCTTGCCGTTGTCCCGGCAGCAGGGAGCGCGTTCACCACCCCAAGCCGTGTCACCCACTCACGCTCGCGCGCGACGGCTCCTCGCACCGAGTGGTCGAACGTGTTCAGCCAGTCGGGCTCGATGGGCGGCAACATCGAGCCAACGCCAATGCCGGCCGCCGCCAAGCGTTGCCCCACATCACATACCGAGCCGTCGACCGCGCGCACGCCGTCGAGGCGCATGACGCCGTCGGATACGCGCACCGTGAGTGCGTCGCTGGCCACGGAGACCACCGTGCCCACAGGCAGGGCGCGTTGCGTCTCAGTGGGCACCAACGGGGTGGCGCGCGATGCCACAAGCGCCTCTCGGCCCGTCCACAGCCACGGCACCAGGAACGGGTTGGCATAACGCCCGGTATCGGCCACGCGGAAGAGGCGCAGCCACTGCTCGCCGGACAGCGCCGGATCGAGCAGCCCCAAACCGGCGGGGCGCTGAGCGCCCCCGTGCATGCTCGCCTGCTCGATCGGTAACGCCGGCACCGCCGGCCGTGCAGGCGCGGCAAGACGCGTCAGCAGCCGCGGGAAACTCTCCACCGCGGCCTCCCAGCAGCGGGCGTTGAGCGACAGGGCGGTGTCGTTCGCATTGATGGCGAACAGCTGCTGTTCCAGCACGTCACCGGCGTCCACTTCCGCCACCATCCGATGCCACGAAATGCCATGCGTGGTTTCACCGGCCAATAGTGCCCACAACGGCGCGTTGAGCCCCGCGTAGCGCGGCAACGGGCCATCGTGGAAATTCACCGCGCCGGCGCGCGCACGCGCCAACACCGCCTCCGATACCAGACGCAGGTGCGTGATGCTGAACAGCCAGTCGAAGTCGCGGTCGCGCGTGGCCTCGTCGAGCGCATCGACGTTCCACACCGCCATCCCGTGCTGCATGGCCCACGCGCGTACCGGCTCGGCATCGCTCACCACCGCCTGCACCCGCCAGCCATGCGCACGCAGCATGTCGCCGCAGTGCACCAGCAACGACTCGCCGCCAACCAGCACGCACGAAGGCGCGCTGCCCGGCTTCGGGTTCGCGGAGAGAGGCGGCTGCATGGTCACGGAAGGAGGCTGAAGCGGGATGCGGCCGGGGCGTTGGCCACGACATGCACCGGGACATCGGGCGTGGTCAGCGCCACCGCCGCGTGATAGCCCGGCGGTGACGGAAGGTCGACCACTTTGAGACTCGCGCCGTCTGGGGTGCGCAACATGGATTCGGTGCTGCCGGCTTCCAGGAGCACATCGAGCGCCGGTAAGTCGTCCGGCAGCCCCGTGCCCAGCGCCTTCACCACGGCTTCCTTTCGCGTCCAGAGGCGCACGAAGGCGGCGTATGCATCGGTGTGTGAGGCCACCCACTCTGCCTCCCGTTCCGACAGGGTCTCCCAGAGCGGGGAGCGGTCGGCGGAGTGATCCGACACCCAGGCTTCCACGTCAACGCCGATGCGCCCGCTGGTCGTTATGCCCAGTAGCAGCACGTCGCCGCTGTGCGAGATGTTGAAGTCGACATCATGCCCGCTATCTGCCGGCGCCACGAGCAATGGGCGGCCGTATGGCGAGCGCTCATAGCGCACCGCCTCCGGATTGCGGCCCAGGAACGTGGCCAGTTGAAGACGCTGTACCGCGTGCGCCACGACCCACCGGGCACGATGCAATGCCGGGCGCAGCCGCTCGGCCCGACGCCGTTCGTCGGCGTCGAGCAGTTCCAGCGCACTGTCGAGCTCCCCGTCGCGGAATTCCGCGGCGTCGATCGAGTGGAACGACAGGGCAGCGTGAGCGCTCCCATCCGGCTCACGCATGTCCGTGTGGGCATTCACCGACAGCATGGGCGCGCCTCGGCAGCACCGTGGCGGACGCACCACAACACCACGGTGCGGGACCGAACCGATAGAAGCGGCCCGACTGCGTTCCTGTTGCAGGAACCCATCAGGTAATCTATTGCGAACAAAACACTTACCATGTATCGCGCAACGCGGCGCGGCGCTTGTCGTTCAAGGAGGTGAAGCTCTCGGTGAGCAGTTTGCAATCGGCGTGCCGGATTGTCCGACCGGGCGCAGGGCTCACCCCCAGACACGACAGTTCATGGCACCAACTGCGCCGTTCGTTGCATCGGCCCATTTGCGCGAAACATCGGCGGGTAGCTCCCGTGGTAAGGCATCGATCTCCTCCTCTGCCACCCTCTGCTGCCATTCGCCATGCGATTGCTTCTCACCGCCACATTGGCCCTCTCGCTGCCGCCGGCCATGTCGGCACACGCGCAAAGCTGCGACGCCACCTTCAGCAAGAAGGGCAACCCCGTGACCGGCCTCAAGTACACGGCCATGGCGAGCGTGCCCGATCTCACCACCCCCCATGCCATCCGGCAGCTGCGTGGGGTCGTGATGACACGCGGCTACGATGTGCTGGCCACCGAGCCCGACGCAGGCGACCTGCTCATGGAAATGCCGCAGGCGGCCAACCGTCGTTCGTTTCCGCTCGTCGCCAAAGCCACAACCAAAGGCGGCACGACGACCGTCGAGTTGCGCGCCAACCTTCGCGGTGGCGTGTTTGCCAACACCGATTCGGTGAAAGCCGAAATGTGCGGGCTGCTTGGTGCGCTTACCGGCGGTGCAGCCGGCATTGCTGCGGCAGAAGCTGGCGATAACGCCAGTGGCACCGGTGTCGCTCCCACCGTAATGAGCGCCCAGATGTTGGCCGATCGCGTGTCGAAGGAGCGAGACCGCAACGTCAATGAGATCCCGCTGCGCTACAAGGATCGTGCGTTCACGCTCGACGGCATGGTCGCGCAGGTCATTCGCGACGGCGAACAGTACAGCGTGATCTTCGACATCATTCCATGGGAGCGCAAAGCCATTCGTACCCCGGGCGAATCGCAGTTCAAAACCGACATCGTGTGTGTGCTCGCCTCCGGTCAGTCGGTGTACGCGCTCACGCTCAAGCCGAAGAGCACGGTCACGCTCACCGGTACCTATCGCGAGTACCGCGCCAGCCCGCTCCCCTCGGTGCTGTGGCTGTCGGAGTGCCGGCCCGCGAAGTAGCACAAGAGCCGCACTTCAACTTCAGCGAACCAACCGCTGAATCACGTAGCGATCGTTCACGAACGCGTGGTAGTACAACGTGCGGGCGTCGGGTGACCAACTGCCAGCCTCCACCACCGCGACTGGCCCGCGAATGCGGGCTGGCGGGCCCCATGGGGCCGAGGTGGTACTGCGCGTGGCAATCCAGAGTGCAGGCGGCTGGCCATTGGCAGTGTCCCAGCGGGTAAAGCTGAGTGTGAGTCCGTCGGCCGACGTCGCCGGCGCGTACTCGAGCGCCCCCGTATTCACGGCGGCGTACACCGCGGCACTCGCAGGCGATACCACAAAACCATTGCCGTTGGCAGCGGCGGCGTACAGCACCAAGTCAGCCACTGCCGGTAGCGCACTACCGGTGAATCGACCACGCGCCACCGTCAGCGTGCGCCCATCAGCGGCAACGTCGACATCGAAGTCCAGCATACCGCCGCCGATCGTGCTCACGCCGGGTACCAGCGTCGGCGTGCTGGCGCTGGTGCCGGTGAGCACCGTGCGGTGAATGGTGGCATAGGTGGCGGCGTAGCTGCGCAGTGACACGAAATACACCGTGCCATCTGACGAACCGGCCGGCACGCCGTCGAGCACCGTCGAATTCGCCGCCGCTAACGGACCTACATACACAAACGTGCTGTCGCTGGTACGTCGCGCGATGTGCAAGTCCGTGAGCTCGGCCGGATCGTTTCGGTTGTTGAACAGCAGATACTGCCCATCGCGCGTGACGAACGGCTCCATGGCATGCCCGTCGTAGCCGGCAATCTGCACCGCACGTGGCCCTTGAAAGCCGGTCTCCTCCACCGGCGGTAACGCAGGTGTGGTGGCGTTGGTCGAGCATGCCACCAACACCATCACGAGCGACAGACTCACGGCGTGGCGAATGGCAGCGAACATGGGATTCCAAAGATTGGTGGTTCGCAGAACAACCGGCATCTCACTCCCATTCGTACGAACATCGCTCATCGGCTGTTTCCTCCGTATGTTCAGACGTCGGCCGCTCCTCCCGGCCGTGCCTCACGTTCGCCCCCTTCCGAGCACCGCGCCATGTCACGCTCGCTCGCCTTCACCGCTGTCGCCTTGCTCGGGCTCGGGCTCGGGCTCGGTTCAGGCCGCGCATTGCCCGCGCAACAGTCACTCGCCCGCAGCGTACGCATTGCCGACCTGCCGTGGACTGAGGCACGCGCGGTGCTCGACAGTTCGGTGGTGGTGGTGATTCCCATTGGCGCCGAAGCCAAGGAACATGGTCCGCATCTGCCGCTCAACAATGACTTTCTGCTGGCCGAGTATTTCTCGCGGCGCGTGTTCGACGCCACGCCTGTCGTGCTCTACCCCACCGTGAATTACCACTTCTACCCGTCGTTCGTGGATTACGCCGGGTCGACCACCGTACGGCTCGAAACCGCACGGGACATGCTGGTGGACATCATTCGCACCATTGCGCGCCACGGCCCGCGACGCTTCTACATCCTCAACACGGGCGTGTCCACGTTGCGCGCCCTGGGGCCGACACGCGACATCCTCACGGCCGACGGATTGCTGGTGCGCTACACCGATATTCTGAACGTGGGCAAGGAAGCGGAAGATCGCGTGCGGCAGCAGCGCGGCGGTACGCACGCCGACGAAATGGAGACCTCGCTCGCGCTGTACATGTATCCCGACAAGGTGCGTATGGCGCTGGCGCGCGACGACTATCATCCCGGTGCTGGTGGCCTCACGCCCGACTCGGCCACGGCCGTACGCGAAGGCAAGGTGTGGTCGGCGAGCGGCATCTTCGGCAATGCCACACTCGCGACGCGCGAGAAGGGGCGCGTGGTGGCCGAAGCCATGGTGCGGGGCATGCTGGCCGAAATCGCCGCTCTGCGGCAGCTACCTATCGCTCCGCCGCGGTGAGCCATGCGTCGCGGAGTGCCGTGCGATACGTCTCGGAGCGCCGCATCGTGGCACACACAGGAAAAGCGTAACAGCAAATTTCTTCATTACACCACCTCCCGCGCATTGCTTCGCGCCCGACACGCATGGTGTCGGGCGCGAAGTGCAACGAATTTCACGAGTCCGCTTGGTCGCCTCAGCGCGTCGACTGCGCAGCGCTCTTGGTGGGACCAGGGCACGCGGGCCACGGGCGCGGCGTCCCGTTCGGCAGATTGCCTTGCGGCACGAGATCGCGCGGGAATTTCTGCGTGTCTTCCGACGCCATGTATGCGAGCATCGCAATGAGCGTCGCGTTATTGCGCAGATCTTCCGGAACGATCTTGTCGTACGTGTCGCGGTTGGTGTGCCACGTGGTGTTGCTGTAGTCCCAGCTGAGTGCGCCCGTACCAATGCCGGGGGCCTTGTAACACACGAACGTGGTATGGTCGGTGCCACCAGGGCCGCCAAACGGCGAGGTGTTGCCAAGCCGGATCCACTGCGTGATCTCCGACGGCATCTCGCTCATGTAGCGCGTGAGGAACGCCCCCGCATGCACGAACGGGCCCGGGCTGATCGATGAAATGCGCCCCGTACCGTTGTCCTGATTGAACAGCATCTGCATGCCGGCAATCACCTCGGGGTGCATTTCGGCATAGGCCTTCGAGCCGTTGAGCCCCTGCTCTTCCGAATTCCACAGCCCGATGATGATCGTGCGCTTGGGGTTCGGATACACCGTGCGCAGAATGCGCATGGCCTCGATCATGGTGAGTGAGCCCGTACCGTTGTCGGTTGCGCCCGAACCACCGGTGAACGAGTCGAAGTGCGCCGACAGGACCACGTACTCGTTGGGCAGCGTGGTGCCCTTCATCTCGGCGATCACGTTCCCCACGGGACGCTCAGGGCCCTTCTCGGCGTCAACCATGAGCCGGATCTTCGGGCTCTGGTTGTTGGCGGCCAACCGATACAGCAGCCCCATGTCTTCGCAGCCCACGTCGACGGTGGGAATCTCCTGCGAGGCCGAACCGAACACTTTGTTGATGCCCGGATACTGCGAGAAATTGGTGGTCAGCGCACCCAGCGCACCGGCGGCCTTGAGCTTGGCCTGAATGCCGCGCGGACCACCGCCGGCGAGCACTCGCTGGTTGAACGACGCGGAGAGCGCACTCTGCTCCTGACGCAAGCGGTCGCGCGACGCGACCGTGCCGAATTCCGCCAGCTGCGACGGCATGCGGCAGGACAGCTGCGGTGCGTTGAGCAACACGAACTTGCCCTTCGCGTTGGGTACCCACGCCGCAAACAGCTCCGGCGTGACCACGCTGTCGGGAATCATCACCACGTTGCCTTCCACCCACTTGCCATTGGTGCCTGGCGACCACCCCATAGCCGAGACTTCGAGTCCGCGTACGCGGGGGAAGGTGAGTTCGGCGAACGCGGCGCCGTTTTTCCACCGGTTCCACGTGCCGTAGTTCTCGATGCGCGCCGGAATGCCCCAGCTAGCATAGTTCGACAGCATCCACGCTTGCGCACGATCGGCGTCGGTGGAGCCCGTGAGCCGCGGACCAATCGAATCGAGCAACGTCTGCGCGATCTTCATGACCTGCGAACGCTCCATCCCTTCTTCGACGATCTTGAGGATCATCGGGTCGGTGGGCGGCGTGGCGCGCACGTATGGCGCGTTGGCACGATCGACCGGCTGCGCCTGGGGGTTGGTTGGCGGGAGCGTGGGCCCCTGCTGGCCGCCGCGTCCGCCCTGTGCCAGCGCAACCGACGCGCTCAGGGTCAGGGCCGAGGCGGCGCGGAGAATCGACGGTCCGAACATGGTTACTGTCCTGGAGAGCGGAGGTGGTGGGTCGGCGCGAAATCGCGCTCGAGGGAAACTACCGCCGCTTCACGCCGCGAACTACGCGCACCGCGGAATTCTGGTCGGCGGTGCAGCATGGGATGGGTCGCGGCGCGATATGTACGACTTCCCTGAACCACGGGGCGAGTAGATCTGCTTCAGGGCCGGAAAGCGCCTGCAGATAGGCGAAGAGATCGAGCGGGCTGCGGTCGAACATCGCCGCCGCAGGAGTTACCGACCGAATCGCGTCACCGCCCGGGCGCGTCCGCGTACACCGTGTTGAACTCACTGCACCGGCGCGTGACAGGCTGCCGAGCCGGATCGGGAAACGACAGCGTCGCCACCGACACCGAATCGGCGCGCGTCTTGGCGTTGGCGTACGCGCGCTTGCACGCGTCGGCACTGTCCACACCATGCACCGGGCCAATGGCCAGGCGCGACACCAGCACCGCCAGCGCGATCAGGACCACGGCGCCGCCTACGTACGCCGACACCGTACGCGATGTACCCTCAGTGTGATCGGACATCATCTCGTACCGGTTCGCGTGGAGGTGTAAGCGCGGGCAGCAGGCGGAACCTCGACAACAGTGATCGCGCCGCCCGCCAAACAAACTCGCGCGCGGCCGCGTCCGTCACCAGCCTGGTGTAGCCATCCCTTCGACGTACTCAACCGCAGTTGGCGCGCGCCGCCAACTCCGCACTGAGCCGCAACGCGGTGGGCGTGGTGGCCAACCCGCCGAGCGCAGTACACCGGTGTTCGCGCGGCATGAGCTCAGCCACCCGCTTGGCCGCATCGACCACTTCGTCGAACGGAATCATGGCGTTGAACCCGGTCAACGCCATGTTGGCGCAGGAAACGGCGTTACTGGCGGCGAGCACGTTCTTGCCGAGGCACGGGATCTCCACGCGTGCCGCCACCGGATCACAAATGAGCCCCAGCATGCTCTGCAGCGCCATGGAGGCCGCTCCGGTAGCCTGCGTGAGCGTACCACCAGCCAGCGTGACTAGCGCGGCAGCCGACATGGCGGCCGCCGACCCGCCCTCGGCCTGACACCCGCCAACCTCGGCCGCGAATGTCCACGGCCCTGCAATGAACACGCCAATGAGGCCGGCGGCGAGCATGGCCCGCGCCATGTCATCCTCGCTGCACCCCATCTCCTCGGCCACCGCTATGCACGACGCCGGCAGCGCGGCACAGGCGCCGGCCGTGGGTGCCGCCACGATCACCCCCATGGAGCTCTTCACCTCCATGAGCGCCGTGGTGTACAGCACCGTGCGATTGAGCGCTCCCGCGTTGAGCAGTGTGCCCCGTTGCATGGCGCTGGCGAACATCCCCGACTGGTGCCCAAGCAACCGATCGTCGTACGTGGTACCGGCTACGCCTTCGGCAATCGAACGCCGGAGAATGCGCACGATGTCCAGCATCATGCCGTGCACGGCCTCGTCGGTGAGCGCACCGCGCGCTTTTTCGTACTCCACTGCCCATTGCCAGAGCGGGATGTTGCGCCCCGCATCGTGCGCCAGCAATTCGGCACAGGTACGAAACGGCAGCGTGGCCTGTGGATGCGACTGCACCGGTAGCACCTGTTGCAACACGCGCTCACCGATAGTCACGCGCGCGCCACCGTCGAGTGAAACTGGCTCCCCATCGACGTTCAACACCTCGATCATGCCACCACCCGTGGAGATGGCGATCATGGTGTGACGCTCGGCGGCATTCGACAGCGTGAGGCGATACGTATTGGGGTGCGGATCGTGACAGTCGATGTAGCGGAACTCCACCGCCACGCCCGCGTCGCGCAAATGCGCGGCCGACATGGGCAGGCGGGCGTCGGCAGCATCCCAGCCGAGCAGTCCACCAAAGAGCCCCATGTCGGAGCCTTGGCTCTGATGCGTGTTGGGGAGCGACCCGTGCACATCGAACTCGATCAGCACGTGGGTGATGTCGCCGCCCATGAGATCGCGCGCCAGGCGGCCAATGCGCAACGCCGCCGCACAGTGCGAACTCGAGGCGCCGCGCATGACGGGGCCGATGACGTCGTTGAAAATGCTGATCATGAGTGCACCCGTTCACCTAAGGGGTATGCGGACACCGGCAGTTGCGAGAACGACTGTACGCGAAGGCCGAACGTGAGCGGCTGAACTCGCGTCAGTACTCGTTGAAAATGCGCTGGATCTCGCGCGGGTTGTTCGTTTTGGTCAACGCCAGCATGAGCAGAATGCGCGCCTTGGTGGCCGTGAGGTGCAGTGCCGACACACTGGGCGGTACGGCAGGCGCAGGCGCCGGTCGCGCGGCAGAATCGGGGCGCGCTGCTGTACTGGCGGCGGCTTGCGGCGCGGGGAAGTCGCCGCCGCCACCACCGTTCACGTTCTCTCCCGACGTGAACGACGTCACGACCACCACACCCGACTGACGCAGCGCACGATACGTGGCACTCTCTGCGGTGGTCATGCCCGTCGTGGCCACGACCACGCCCTTGGGATTGGTGGTGAACGTCTGCCCCGTGCCACCGGGATACGACATGGTGAGCTCCACCTTGGGCAGCGTGTCCACGCCGTCGAGATCGAACTCACTCCGCTCGCCGAAGCGGCGCACCGGCGCAAAGAAGAACTCCGGACCCTGCGACGCCACCACGCCGAGCATGCCCATGTCTCCGGTGCTGAAGCCACCGGTGCGCTGATACAGCTTGCGCGACTCGCGAGCACTGAGAATGCGATCGTCCATGACCACCATCACGCCCTTCTGCACTGCCTTGGGTGACGCCGCCGTGCGCACCGCGCTCAACAGATTGATGGGTCCGTCGGGGCTGATGCCCGTGGCCGGCCGCTGCGCACCAACCACCACCACCGGCTTGCTGGAGCGTACCGTGAGATAGAGAAAGAACGCCGTCTCTTCGAGCCGGTCGGTACCGTGCGTCACCACAACGCCCGCCAGGTCTCCGCGCTTCAACACCTCGTTGATGCGCTTCGCCAACTGCACCCACATCTCCGGCGTCACGAACGTGCTGGCCACGTTGGAGAACTGCTCCGTCTCCACGCGCGCATAACGCGCCAGCTCGGGCACCGACGAAATGATCTGCTCCGCCGTGAGCGTGCCGGCCCGGTAGCCGCCCAGCGTGCCCGGCGCGTTCTGCACACCAGCTATCGTGCCGCCAGTGGCGATGACGAGCACCTTGGGCGCGTTGGGATTGGGCACCACCGCCGCCGCGCTCGCTGGCATGGTAGCAGCCGGTGCTGGCACCGCAGCCGATGGCGCCGTGGGCACCGCTCCCGTAGGCGACGGTGCAGCTACGGGTGCCGCCGTCGGGCGCGCGCAGGCGGCCAGTACCAGTACAGAAAGTCCCACGGAAAAGCGGACAGCGCGGAGGAGGGGCACTACGAACTCCAGGTGACGAGAGGTACGGCACTTGACCACGGGAAAGAAAGCACCGGGCGGACTACTGCGCGATCTTCTTCCCCGACTTCAACCACCGGTCGTACCACGCAGCCAGCGTGTCGTGAAAGTGCGTGAACTCGGCAGCGTTGGTCATGGGAATGCCGTGACCACCATTGGCGTAGTTCACCCACTCCACTTCCTTGCCCAGTCGACGCAGCGCGTAGTACATCTCGCGCGTGTTGATCGCGGGTACGTTGTGGTCTTCGCCGCCGGTCATGAGCAGCAGCGGTGTAGTAATACGATCGGCGTACAGCACGGCCGAATGCTCGATGTACTTGAGCGGCGCCTCCCACATGGTGGCACCAATGCGATCCTGACTGCGTTCGGCCGCGTGTGTATTGCGATCGCCCAGGCGGGGCGAGTCGGTGTAGAACGAAATGAAATCAACTTTGCCGGAGATGTTGATCGCCGCCTTGAACCGCTTGGTTTGCGTGATGAGCAGATTGGTGGCGTAGCCACCGTAGCTCGTGCCGTGTACACCGAGACGCGCCGAATCGGCCACACCGGTGGCAATGAGATGGTTGGCAGCGGCCGTGACACCCTTGAGCCACGCCTCGCCCGGATATCCTGTTTCGAAGCTCACGCTCGGCTTGATCACCGCATAGCCACGCGACGCCAGATAGTTGGCCGTGGCGTCGAACGTATCGTCGAAGAAGGTCTCGTACACCAGGAACACCGTGGGCGCCGGCCCACGTGTACCAACCGGGTGATACAACACGCCCCATTGCGGTACACCATCGGCATCGAGGTAGCGCACCAACTCGGTACGTGACACCCTATCAGCTGTCAGCTGCGGATTGGCCTCGTGCACGCGGCGCGGCGACGTGAGTGACGCGTCGGCCACGTACGGATCGGCGGGCCTGTTGGGCTCGGCGATGTTCAGCACCGCCGTGTTGCCGTCTTTGGAGAGACGCAACGCCGTGCGCGTACGCGTATCGCGCGCGAGAGTGTCAATGCCGCCGCTCTGACGGTCCCACCGTGTTACGGCGCGGTCGTAGCGATCGCGGGCATTGAGCGCGAGATACACGAAACGCCCGTCGTGGGACCACGCCAGCACACTCGCGCGCGGTGAGCGCTGATCGGTGGAGTCGGGGAGAGCGACAATGCGCGTGAGCACGCCGAGCGTATCCGCGAGGTAGAGACCATCCTGTCGGCTGGCAATGAAGGCGTCGCCGCGCGGACTCGTGCGCACCAGCGCCCAGCGCGTGGCAGCCCGTCGAGCGCGCGCGGCGGCCGACGTATCACTGGCCGGCACCGAGTCGGGCGCGAGCACGCGGCGGCGGGTCGAATCGGCGGTGTTGGCTGTCAGTCGCCCCATCCATACGGCACCATCGCGCGCGACAAAGAAGCGACGCAGGTCGTCGCTCCACTGTACCGTGGTGCCCTGCACACGGGGCACGATCACGCGGCGGCTACTATCGGTACCCACCTGCGCGACCAGCCGCTCGGTGCGCCCCATGATGGTGGTGTAGTCGGTCTTGGTGGTCTGATCATCGGCCCACACACGCACGGTGCCATCAGGCGAGATGTCCCAGCTGCTCACCATGGTTTCAGGTATGAGCGGCACGATCTCCTGCCGCGCCACGGTCCACGCCACCACCCGGCGGCGGAACGCCTCGCGCCGCAGCGCCTCCCACGGCAGGAACGGCTCGCCGGTGGGCGAACCCAAGTGCGTGATGGGGCCGCGCACGAGATTGGCGAAACGCTCCTGCACCTGTGTGCGCCACGCGGCGCGGCGCAACGCCAGGTAGAGCTGCGTGCCGTCGCCATTCCAGCGCAGTTCACTGTTCTCGGCCACGTACTGTCCGGCTGGCACACGCATGGTGGTGAGGCGCTTCGACGCGCGCTCCCACACCGTGGGGCGCAGCTCGCCGTTCACCAGTTCG
>ERZ1645185.40-NODE-40-length-59884-cov-8.541577_pt1 | contig 59884 bp, 59 predicted proteins | sample MGYA00575351_ERZ1645185 | MGnify/ENA primary metagenome ERZ1645185 (study PRJEB40838, sample SAMN11284767) | freshwater sediment metagenome | isolation source: river sediment | host: Sediment | place: India: Jana village, Kanpur | collected 2015-12-17 ... | reverse complement strand
GCGTGGTCCAGCGAAACATCGAGCACACCGGCGCCGCGTTTGCCCGTGCGCCGTCGCCGCGCGTAGTTGCTGAGAATGTGCCGGATGGCGCGCGCCGCGATGGCAAAGAAGTGCGCGCGATCGGCCGCGGCCACCGGCGACGGGCCGTTGAGGCGCAAGAACACTTCGTGCACCAACGCGGTGGTGTCGAGCGTGGCGTCGCCCGTCCAGCGACGACGCTGCTGACGGGCGACCACCCGCAATTCCTCGTACACCAGCGAAAAAAGCCGGGCTCCCGCTGGCTCGTCCCCTTGCACCCACTGGTGCAACAATCGGGTGACGGAGTCGTCTGCGGGGAGCCCTGCTTCGGTCATCGCATCGCGCGAAAGATCATGCCGAAGGCTGCCCCCGTATTGTGCTGAAAGGCAAGGGGTGCGCGGCGGTGCGCTTGCGACGCGCCATGAATCCCAGCACCAGCAGTCCGGCGCTTACGAGCGCGGCGCTGTTGGGTTCGGGCACGGTAATGGGAGACGACGACAGGTCGATGCGATACACGTTCTGCTGCGCGGCCAGCTGACTGTCGAACACGTAGCCGGCGCCAGTGGTGAGGCCGTTGAATCCCGCGAGTTCCGCAAAGTTGAACGCCACCACGGAATTCTGCGCCGAGCGCAGATCGTTGTTGCCGACAAAGGCGGCAGCGTTCGGATCGAAGAGTTCGGACCCGGCGTCCCAGATCTGATTGGTCGACTGCAAAATGGAATTAATCATCAGATCGCCCGAACTGTTGAACAGCTGCAACGGCCGGTCGTTGCCCAGGAAGAAGTCGTTGCTGGGTACGACCATGTTGGCGAAGGAGAAGTAGCGGTTGAGACCCACGTTCACGTCGAACGACATGCTCGCCGACTGGCCCGGCAGCAGCAGTCCGCCAATGGTGCCGCGTGTGGCCGTGGGGTCGATGGCCGCGAGGTCGGCCAGCCATTGCGTACCGGACCCGCCCTCGGCCACGGAGATGATGCCCGGGCCAGCTACCTGCCCAATGTTGAACGAGTCAAAGGTGCCGTTGTGAAACCCCACGTGCAGCGGGGCGAAGCTAATGCTGTTGGACGGTGCGAGGTTGGTGACCGTGGCGGTGATGCGCCGGTGTTGCGCACCGGCGGCGCTGCTGAACAGCACGGTGGCGCCGGCCAGCAGCAAGACAAGACGGGAGGATGACAACATGAATCGGCTCCGTGAAAGGGATGGACAGGGGGAGGAGATCCCCGCAAACCGTTCACCCGAAAACCCGAAAAACCGGATCATGCCGCCGCCAGACTTCTACCCGGCGCGCTATTCCCCCGCCAACGCCCGCGCCACCAACCCCAGCAACTCCTCGCTCGCGAAGGGCTTGTCCAGGCACCACACGTCAGACAGCTCCTCGACGCGTGCGAGGGCGGCCGACGCGCCAAAACCCGAGGCCAGAATGATGGGGGTGCGCACGCCATCGGCACGCAGCCGCTCGATGAACTCGATGCCCGTCATGATCGGCATGGTCTGGTCGGTGATGACGAGGTCGATATCGCCCTGCGCGCGCATCCGCTCGAGCGCCATGGCCCCGTTGCTGGCCACCTCCACCGCGTAGCCCCGGCGCTGCAACAGGCGGCGTACGGCGGCCACGATGGCGGCTTCATCGTCTACGAGCAGCACGCGACGTGCCGGTAACGCCGTCGCCACGACGGCGTCCGGTGCCACCGCGTTCGTCTCGCCCACGCGATGCGCTGGCAGCACCACCTCGAAGGTGGCACCGTGTCCGGGTTCCGACAGCACCGAGATGATGCCACCGTGCTCTCCCACAATGCCATGCAGTACGCTCAAGCCAAGCCCGGTACCTTCGCCCACCGGCTTGGTGGTGAAGAACGGCTCGAACATGCGCGCGCGCACATCGGATGGAATGCCCGGGCCCGTATCGGATACCGACAGGCGCACGGAGTTGGTGGCTTCGTTGACCTCGCCCTCCCATCGTGCGCTCACCGTGAGCACGCCACCGTTGGTGCTGCGCATGGCGTACTCGGCGTTCGAACAGAGGTTGAGCAACAGCTGCTGTAACTGTGTGGTGTCGCCTTCCACCACGGCACCCGGCGCGTCGTTCGTGAAGACCACGCGCACGGTAGACGGAATCATGGCCCGCAACAACGACTGCGTTTCGGCCAGAAGCGTATCGATGTGCACGCTGGTGCGATGCGCGCGGGTATGTCGACTGAAGGTGAGAATTTGCCGCACCACTTCGCGCGCGCGTCGACTGGCAACAAGCAGCTGCTGCAACGATTCGGCGGCGAGTGACGACACGGGCACATCTGAGGCTGCCAACTCCGCGTTGGTGTGAATGACGGTGAGCAGATTGTTGAAGTCGTGCGCCACGCCACCGGCCAACGTGCCTACCGACTCCAGCCGCTGCGCTTCCCGCAGCTGCGCTTCGAGTTCCGCACGTTCGGCTTCGAGCTGATGCCGTTCGCGCAGGTCGGCCAACTCGAGATGATCGAGCACCGCGCCGTCGAGCGGAATGCGTGTACGCCGTACTTCCACGGGAATGGTCCCGTGCGCCCCCATGGCCTCCACCTCCCATCGCCCCGCCTTGGTACTGTCGGCAAGGTGTGCGGCCACGCCCGGCACGAGCGCGTCGATGGGGCGTGCCTGCAGCGTCGCCTGTGTGGTGCCGAGCAGCGACTCGGCAGCGGCATTCACCTGCCAGATGCTACCGTCGAGCACCAGTACCTGCGGGTTCGCACCGTCTTCAAACAGATGGCGGAAACGCGCCTCGCTTACAGCAATGCGCCGCTCGTTCTCCTCGGCTTCGGCGGCGCGTTGCCGCGCGGCGCGCGTGCGAGTGCGCACCCACACAAACACACCAGCGGTGAGCAGCACAAGGTACGTGAGAGCCGCCGACCATGAACGCCACCAGGGGCGCTGCACCGTGAACTGCCGCACCAGCGCCGCACTTTCGCGCCCGTCGTAGTCACGCGCGCGCACGCGCAACGTGTGTGTACCCGCGGCGACACCCACCAGACTTACCCTCGCCTGATCGGTCCACGCGGACGGGTGTACCGGCACGCCATCGAGTTCCACGCGATACGACGTTTCGTCTTCGCGGTGGTGCAAGGGCGCGATGATGCTGATATCGAGTCGTGCGCTCCCTTCGGGCACACGCGCTCCATCGGGAATGCTTTCGCCGCGACCGTCGCGCACCTCGAGCGAGGTGATCTGCACAGGACCGCGCTCTCGTTCTACCTGGGAGGTGTTGACGAAGCCGAGTCCCAGCGTGGTGCCAACCCACAGGCGGCCGGCGGTGTCGAGCGGGCCCAACGACAGGACGGACGCGTGCGGCAAACCGTCGGCATCGGTCACGGAATGGGCGGCGCGCACACCACCGGCAAAAGTGGAATCGAATAGGAGAAACGTGACACCCTGTGTGGTGCCCACCGCCAGCGCATCCGATGCGACGGCGGCCATGGCCGTGACTTCGTGGTTGCGTAGCGCAGGCACCACTGTATCGCGGGTTACACGCCACTGCGGTGACCCACCACACGTGCGCAAGCTCGCCAGTCCGTCGGACATCCCAACCTGCAGCGCGCACTCGCCGCTACGCAGACGCAGCATGGTCGCCGCGCCCACGTTCACTCCAATCGGCACAGGACTGCCGGGAACGGGCGTCCATTGCGCGCCGTCGAAACGCATGACGCGCCGATCGTAGGTGACCACGAGGAGTGTATGCGGCGAGCGGGTGCTGTCCACGACCACGGCGCGCGCGCCGATGGGGAATCCGCGCCACGGTGCGACGGACCCGTCGTCGTACGCCACCGTGGCCCCGGCGCTGGAGAGCGCGATGACGCCGGGGCGGCGGTCTGGTCCGAAGGCCGACGCGATGCCGTGCACGTAGTCACCGCTTCCCCAGTCGAAGAGGCGTTGCCAGCCGTTGCCCTGCTGACGATACAGTCGCCCTTCAATGGCGACGTGCACGGCATCCTGCGTGCCCGTCCGATGCGCGAGCATGCGCACGCGACCGTCGCCGCCACCGAGGAGGGCGGCTGAGCTGGGAATCAGTTGCATGGCCGGTAGTCGCACAGCCCCGATGCCTTGCAGCCACGTCCAGAAGCTCCCGTCGCCCAGCGTGTTGGACAGGGCAATGGCCGGATGTCCAATCAAGGTTGGTGGCACGACGACGCGACCCGCCAAACCAATGCGGAAGCGCAACAGATTCCCACTTCGAAATGCCGCGTAGATGGTGGGATGGCCGAGTCCGTGATCGACCGCGGTGAGCACCTGTGTGCGTGACCCACGAATGCGCGCGGTGACGTCCACCAGCTGAAACTCGTGGTCGTTGCGCGAGCGATAGAGTTCGCCGCTGAACGTGCCCAACCACGTTTCGAAATGGTTACCCACCGCCACGCGCAACACGCGCGTGACGAACAGCGGCGGGCCAATGCGCACCCAGCGATTGCGGTGCAGCGCGAAGGCCCCGCTGTTGGTCGCGGCGAAGGCGGTAAGCGTATCGCCTGTCGGTGCCAGCGATACCTGATCGATCGACGCGTTCGTGAGGCCGTCGGCCGTACTCCAATGCGTCCATACGCCATCGCGGCGCCTGGCCACGCCGCCGCCGCGTGTACCCATCCAGAGCTCGCTGGCTGCGCCGTCGCGTCGCGCCGCCACCATGGCGTCGAGCGGCAGCATCTTCCCTGGCAGCGGCACACGCTGCAGTTGGCCGTTCCCGTCGAGCTGAAACACGCCGCCCTTCGCGCCCACCACGACATCGTCACCGCCATTCCCTCGGGGCACGGCCACGGCCGAATAGATGGGACGATCGGAGAGCGGCAGGTCGGCGCGCTGCACGAAGCCGCCGTCGTGCTCCGTGACCACGCTGCTGGACGTGACGAACACGCGGTCGCCGTTGGCGCGATCGAAGATGGCGCGGAACGGACTTCTCGCGAAGGCGGGCGGTGTTGCCAGCGGCATCCACTGCCGCCCGTCGAAGATGCTGGCCCCTTCGGCGGTGCCCAGCAGCAGTCGACCATTCGTGGTGGGCGTCAGGCTGAGGAGCGGCGTATCGGGAATGCCATCGCGACGCCCGAAGACCACGTAGGCATCGTCGTCGAGGCGCGGCGCCGCGGGCTGGGCAAGGGCGGCGGGCGCCGCGGCGACAGCGAACAGGGTCTGCGCGGTACAAGCCGCCGCCCACGCCGCGCGGAGCGGGCGTGCATTGATGGCGGTGCGAATGGCTGACCGATGAGATCGCCGCATGTATTGAAACTAGTGCGGCGGAAGCCGGATGCGTTATCGCCGGCCACCCGTTCCGCCGGTTCCGTCTGTTCCGCGTGTTCTGTATGCAGTTCGGCGGCGTGAGACATGAGACGTGAGGAACGTCCCTGAAAACAAAACAGGCAGAACAGACGGAACCGACAGCACAGGGATCGCGTGGATGCCTCGGATGTCTAGCATGCCTCGGATGTTATCATGGAAGTACTCCGCAGCCTCGCTGCCTCTGCTGCCTCGCTGTGCTCATGGACGTCCGCTGGCTCTCGAGTTGGCGGCGTGAGACGTGAGACGTGAGCAACGTCCCTGATCACAAAACAGGCAGAACAGACCAAACAGACAGAACAGAAAAAACTGAACGGCCCATACCCCGGCCACCCGTTCTGCCGGTTCCGTCTGTTCCGCCTGTTTTGTATAGCAGTTCCTCCCGTCTCCCCTCTGTCGTCTCCCCGCCGACAGCGCTGAACGAAACGAGCCCCGCCATGCACCCTGCCAAAGTCGATCGCGACAAACTGCATTCATTCACCGACCTCCCCAACATCGGCCCCGCCATGGCCGGCGACTTCGTCGCGCTCGGCTACACGCACCCGCAGCAACTCGTCGGGCTCGACCCGTACGCGCTGTACCAGGCGCTCAGCCAACACACCGGCACGCGGCAGGACCCGTGTGTGCTCGACACGTTCATGTCGGTGACGCGCTTTCTTGCCGGCGAAGCGCCGCAGCCGTGGTGGGCGTACACCGCCGAGCGGAAGCGCACGTACGGGTTGTAGCCGAACTACTCGTCTGAGAGCGGCAGGAACACGTCGAAGGTGGCACCCTGCTCCGGCTGCGACTCCACCGTGATGTAGCCCCCGTGTTGACGCACGCCGCCGTATACCACCGACAGGCCCAGTCCCGTGCCATCGGCGCCCTTGGTGGTGAAGAACGGCTCGAACACATGCCCCAGCAACTCCTTGGGGATACCGTGTCCGCTGTCGCGTACCGTGATGCGCGCGAAGCGCCCCTCGGCAATCGCCGGCAAGTCACCAATGCCGTACAGCGGCGTAGTCCCCGGCTCTACCACCAGCCCCGTCTCAATGGTCACTACGCCGCCGCCTGGCATGGCGTGATACGCGTTGGTCACCAGGTTGAGCAACAGCTGATCGAAGAACGTGGGGTCGACCGAAATCACCAGTGGGTCAGTCGCCAACGACAAGGCCACACGCACACCTGTGGGCGCACCGCGCTCCACCATGGGAAGAAAGGCGCGAATGGCATCACTCACGTTCACCGGTTGCGGGTGCACCACATCCTTGCGCGCGACCGCCAACAGTTTTCTGGTAAGCGATGTGGCCCGGCGCGCGGCATCGATGACGGCTGAGAGTTCGTCGCGCTGCTCACCGCTGCTGTGCTCGAAGGCCAGTTCGGCGTTGGTGAGAATCACGCCGAGGTAGTTATTGAAATCGTGCGCAATACCGCCGGCCATGAGACCCAGCGACTCCATGCGCTGTGCAAACTCCAGCTTGGCCGTGAGCCGACGTTCCTTGTCGATGAGAAACGCCATGCCCACGCGATCGGCAATGGACGCCACGAAATCCTGCTCGCGCAGCGTCCATTCGCGCGCGGCGCCTCGCTGTTCCACACACACAATGCCGAGCGCATCGCCGCGTACGCGAATACCTGAGTCGAGCATGGCGCCAATGCCAAGTGGCTCCACGTAGGTGGCTCGCAAGTCAGCGAGCGCCGGTGATGTGCGCGCGTTGTCGATGGCCAGCGTGCGGTCTTCGTGCACCGCCTGCCAGTAGGCGGGCGTACCGCGCTCAGAGAGTTCGGTCGCGGGCAGCGGCCGGCGTTCGCCTTCCCAAAGCAGTGCGCAGCGCATGGCCGATCGCGTGACATCGTACCGCCAGATGCTCACCCGATCGGCACTCAGTGCCGTTGTCGTGCGCTCGGCGATGGCGCACAGCTCATCGTCGAGACTCGGCCAATGCACCGAGGCAAGCTCGGCAAGTACGTCACGCAGCAACATGTGTGGATTGACCCATTCAGATGTGTACGGTCTCCATCGAAAATCGCGAAGCAAATGCACTCGTCAAATCCACACGAATGAATTGGCGTCGTGATGCATCATTAATACGGTGGAATCGTCAGCCGCGCGAGCGGCGGCGGGAATTCCATTCATTCCCCCAATCCCGCCTTTCGTGTCGAGACTGCTCCCGCGGGCGATGCAATTTTGACACATTGCGGAATGCCCTCGGACTACCGCTCTCCCGTACTTGCTACGCGGCGTCTCGCGTTTGCCGCGCTCATTGCATTGGTTGCCCCTGCGGCTGTCGTCTCGGCCCAGCCAACGACCGACACGTCACCAAGCGCCACGCCATACGAGCTCATGCGTCGCAAGGAGGGCGAGCCCGTGTGGGCGCCACTGCTGCGCCTGCGAGCGGCCGCCTCGCGCTTCGAACGGGATACGGTGTACGGCGATGCCTGGCGGCAGGTCATGGCGCAGGCTGAGGGCAACTTCGGCAACTACGAGCGGGCGCTGCGTACGTGGGACCTGTCGGCGCGGCGCGGCAACAGCGAAACGGCCGCCGCCACCGTGGCCACGCGACAGGCGTTCAGGAGCGCTCGCCGCGTGTCGGCTCTCGATACCATCGTGGCCATCGCCGATACGGCGCGGGTGGTGATGGTCAACGAGCGGCACCATGCGGCCTCCGACCGGTTGCTCACGCTCGAGCTGCTGCCGGCGCTGTGGGCCAAAGGCTTCCGCTATTTCGCCGCCGAAGCGTTTGATGCGGCCGCGCTCGAGCCAGCCGGGTCGCTGGCGGCGCGCGGATACGCCCTCGACGACGATGGCTACACCAGCGAACCGGTGTTCGCCGAAATTGTGCGCGAGGCCAAGCGGCTGGGGTACACGCTCGTGCCCTACGAAGCCTACGGTTCGCAGTACGAGCAACCCGACTCGCTTACCTCGCAACAGCGACGCGACTACTGGCAGGCTGCCAACCTCGCTGCCGCCACGATTGCGCGCGACTCAACCGCGAAGGTGCTGGTGCACGTGGGCTTCGCGCACCTGCGCGAACGCGTGGTGCGGGGATGGTCGCCTATGGCGGCGTACTTCACCGCGCGCACAGGCATCAACCCGGTCACCGTAGATCAGACCACGCTCACTGAGCGCAGCACGCCGCTGGTGGGGCACCCGGTGCAGATGGCCATGCGCGGTGCATTGCCCATTACGAACACGGTGTTCGTAGGCGAACCATCGGGTACTGGGGCCACCGCCGCCGCCATCGAGGCGAGCACGATTGGTGTAGACCTCACCGTGGCGCGGGCGCCGATGTCGCCTGTTGACGGGCGCCCTGCCTACCTCACCATGGGCGGGCGCCGCCGCGCCGAGCGCCTCAAGGTACCCGAGTGCGCCACGCGCCACTGCGTGATCACCGCGCACCTCGCCAACCAGCCCGACTCGGCCACGGTGCTCGACCGCGCCGAGGCCGAGCGGGTGGGGCAGGTCACGCTGTTCCTGCCCAAGGCACCGGTGCGACTCACGCTGTACTCCGCCGGCGGGGAGCGGCTGCGGAGTTGGGTGCGAAACGCGCGCTGAAGCGCGGGCGCCGCTGACTGAGTGCGGATGAAATCGGCGAGCTGATCCTTGGGTTCGAACCAACGTGATGACGGCTTCACGAGGCTATTGCGTGTGAGTGTGCCAGACTTGCAGCTTCGGACAACGATCGGGCACGATGTGCCCGGCGCCATTCTTCGTTTCCTTTTGCCTCTCTGGTGCAATGGCACTCTTTATTCCAAAGTGTGGCGGGCGTTTTGATGCCACGCTGAACGCCGACAAGATCGTCATCACGCACAAGTTCGGCATCATCAATGACGCCCAACGGCCAGTGGCGCAAAGCGAGTTCGACACGTGGAAGATCAACTTTCACAACCTGGTGAAGCAGCACTGGCAGGGTAAGTACAGTTTCCAGCGTGGCACGCAAACCGTGCGCCCCAAGTTCAAACAGATTTTCGAGGAAGATCCGGCGAACATGGCTGATGCGCACTACGTGCTGCGCATTCGCGATGGTGACGGTGGCAACGAACTCGTGTCTTCCAAGCCGGCTGCGCTTTTCGAAGATCTGCAGAAGAAGGGGATGTACTATCCCATGGCGTCGACGCTTGCGGCAGGGTCGGTGAAGCCCACCAACTCGAGCGGACTGATTGCCACCGAGCTGCCGAAGCTGTTCCCGGCCTATGTCGACACCTTCAACGGCACGCTGAAAGATCAGACCAAGGCGCTGGTCGCCTCATTTGCGCGTCAGATCGCCCCGTTGAATGCCAATCTCAAGGTGTTTGTGACGGCGTACGGAACGTCGAAGAACGCCAGCCAGACGGCCGTGATGAACGTGCTGCGCGCCAATGGTCTCACTAACGTGACGGCGCGTAGTTCGGCCAAGTTTCTCAAGCCGAGCACCTGGGGCACCGCCAGCACGAGCAAGACGAGCGCCAGCACCGACTACGTGAAAATCTCGCTCGATGGTGCACTTGATCTCACCATGATCACGCAGCCCATCTACACGTATCCGGCGGCTGCGGTGCACGAGTTCGGCCACATGATCGGCCTCAAGGACGAATACGCCTGTCTCAGCGACAAGGCGGCATCGAAACTGGTGAAGCTCGACTTCATCGATGCGAGCGAGAAAGCGGTCTATCAGGCGATGCACATGAACAGCGCCCGCACCGAGACCGATGAGGTGGCCAAGCAGCAGGCGGCGTTCATCAAGTACTGCAAACTCGCCGGCGTGGAACCCACCACGTTCGGGAGCTACACCACCAGCGTGATGTCGGCGGGCAGCGAATTCCGGCCGTGTCACTTCGTCACCATCTGGGCAGCGCTCGTGCACCTGACTGGACAGAACGACTGGAAGATCGTGTAGGACCAGCGTCGGTCAAACCGGTGCGGACATCCGGGGCTCGTCCCCAGTAAGTCCACCGCCGCTATCCGGCAAGACGCCGCAACACTTGCGTGCCCGAGCGACTCGCCACGATACGGGTGCCATCGCGCATTTCCACCTCGTATCGGCCCGCATCGTACGGCCGTATCGCCGCCACGAAGTCGAGATTCACCACGTGCGACCGATGAATGCGCACGAAACGCGCCGCGTCCAACCGCGGCAGCAGGGCACTCAGGGTCATGCCGAGCAGGTGGCGTCGGCCGTCGATCACCAGGGCCACGTAGTCGCCATCGGCATCGAGTCGGCTCACCTCCTGCAGACGAACCGGCAACAGTCGTTGCCCCAGCCGCACGAACACCCGATCGAGCGGACGGTCGGTGCGCTCCTGCACCTCACTCAACCGCGCCAGCGGGTCCGTGTCAGCGGTAAGCGTCGCGCGTTCGCGCAGTCGCGACACGGCGGTGGTGAATCGCGCCGTGCCGAACGGTTTGAGCAGATAGTCCACGGCACCCAACTCGAAGGCCTGCACGGCATGCGAGTCGTGAGCCGTTGTGAACACCACATGCGGTCGATGCGTCGCATCGGCGAGCACGGAGAACCCGTCGCGCCCCGGCATGCGTACGTCGAGAAAGAGCACCTCGGGGCGTAGCGCATTCACAAGCGTGAGCGCCGTGTCGCCGTCGGCGGCTTCACCCACCAGCAGCAGCGCCTCGCTCGCGTGCACGAGCGCCCGCAGATGCTCACGGGCCACCGGTTCGTCCTCGGCGATGACGCAGCGCAACGGTGTGGCGGCGGTCGGTACCGTCTGATCGGCGTGAAGACTCATGCGCGGCTATACCGGAAGTCGCAGGGTGACGCTGCACCCGCGGCCGGGCGCCGTGACCACATCGAGCAACGCACGCTCCTCGTACCGCGCGCGCAACCGCTTACGCAGTGCATCGAGGCCGATGCCGGTGCCGGCCGTCGCGGCGCGCGCAGTAGTTGTCGATTCATGCGCCGTGCTGCTGCCTATCCCATCGTCGCGTACGGTAAGCGACAGGTACTGCGGATGCAGCGACGCGGCGATGGTAATGGTGCCGCCTTCGGCCTGCGGCGCGAGTCCATGACGGATGGCGTTCTCCACCAGCGGTTGCAGCGACAAGCTGGGAACCAGCACATCGCGGGCTTCGTCATCGATATCGAATTGCACGCGCAGCCGCTCGCCGAGGCGCGCGCGTTCGATGGCCAGATACAGCTCCACGAAGCGCAATTCTTCGTCGAGGGGTACATCTTCGCGTGCGCCGCGCGCGGGATCGAGCACGTAGCGCAACAGGGCGGCGAGTTGTTCGAGCGCCGTTTCGGCGGCGGCCGGATCACGGCGCACCAGGGCGGTGGCGGTGTGCAGGGTGTTGTACAGAAAGTGCGGATCCACCTGCGCGCGCAACGCGGCGAGTTCGGCCCGGGTGCGCTGGGCCTCGGCATCACGCAGCTGGGCTTCGCGCGCGCGCGTACGATCGCTGGTGAGCATGGCCCACGCGACGCCGGCAATCACGGCGTACACCACCGTGCCGAAGAAGAACTGCCAGGCGACCCACGGCCGCACCTCGGCGAGCGCCGCCGGCCACGAACCCAGGGACAGGCGAATGCCATGCACGATGTGCAGCGTCCAGAGCGAGGCGAACAGCGCGGCGCCGAGCACGTGCCCCGCTACGGGCGACCAAGGCAACGGCGACTCGCTGGTGTCGAGTGGACGCCGCGCCAGACGCCGCGCCCACCAGAGCGCCGGTACGCCGAGCACCGCCGCCGCGCCCACCGAGATGAGTGCACTCGATATCGCCGTGGTGATGGGCAGCTGATTGGGGCCACCGATAAGCACCGCGTACACCAGCACCAGCGGCGTCCACAGTGCCACGTAGACGGCGGCGGTGCGCCAGCTCATCGCGTGCGCTCAAGCGCCGGCAGCAGCGCGTGCTGCACCCACGCGAAACCGGGCGCGAGGGCGAGGGCGCGCTCGTACGCGGCACGGGCCGCGTCGCGCTTTCCCGCCTTGAGCTCCATCTGCCCCAGCCACGCGTAGGCTTCGGCGTGCCCCCACTGTGGTAGCGGTCGCGCTGGCGCGTCGGTGGCGAACTGGCGTAGTGCCTGCTGGAGCAGTGCGCGCGCCTTGTCTTCGCCACCACCGAAGGCACTCGGCTTGTACCATGCACTCACGGCGCGCAGCAACAGCACCCGGGGGTTCGAAGGGCCGAGCGCCGTGGCCCGCTCTTCGGCGTCGCTGGCGCGCATGCCGAAGCGCATACCGCGCAGCATGCTGTCGCCAATCATCGACCCGGTAGACGACGCCAGCAGCGCGTGCGTTTCCGCGAGCGGACGAACTGCGGCACTTTGCTCCAGCAGACTCACGGCCTCTTCGAACAGGGGGAGTGCAGTGTCGAAATCACGGATGCGCTGCGCCTGACGGTATCGGATATACCCCTGATAGTGCAACAGCAGCGGATTGTCGGGGAAGACGGTCAGCGCACGCTGGGCAAGACGGAAGGCGTGCGCCAACCCCAGAGTGTCGCCGGTCAGGTACGCGCGCTCGGCGAGTGTGCGCACGCTGTCGGCGAGACGGGCGGCGCCGGTGAGGGTCGGGGCGGCCGTTGTCGCAGCAGCCGTAGATGCCGTCGCGGCACCGGTGCCTGGTGCGCGCTGGGCGTGCAGCGTTTCGCCGCTCGCCGCGGCCAGCGCGAACAGAGAGGCGACTGTTCGTCGCACGGACAAACGGCAGGAATCAGGGAAGCAGCAGCGTAGCGCCGACATAGATGCTCCGGTTGAAAGGAGACCGGACCGACGTGCGCACCGTGTACGTGGTGTCCCACGTGTAGCGCATGACATTGCGCCGGTCGAAGACGTTGGAGATGGAGGCCCACAACACCGACGTGGGGCCGTTCTGTCGCGTGAGCAGCCAGCTCACGCTGAGATCACTGCGCCAGTACCCGGGCAGGCGCGCGGCATTTGGCGCGCCGAACACGGGCTGTACAGCGACTGCACCAGCCGACGACATGTTGCGCCCCACGATGTCGGTGAAAGGGCGTCCAGTGGCATAGCGCAGTGCTGTGCTCAGCGACACACGACGGATCTCGCGTTGCGTGAGCCACGCCACCGTGTGCGTGATGCTCATGGGCGCAGGCGCGAGCGCACCCGTTGCCGGATCGGTGCGACGGGCATCGAGCACGCTCCACACCACACGCGTGTTGGCGCGCTCGCCGAGTTGATACCGCAGTTCGTTGTCCACACCACGGGCATCGCCTTCGCCGTTGCCCGCGATGCCAAACGCCGGCGTGAACTGCGCGAGCGATCGCCACCGTCGTACATAGCCTTCGGTACGGACACGCAGACCAGTCGAGTCGCCGCGTTCGATCGCCAGCGTTGCCTGCGTTACGCGCATGGGTACGGCCACGGCCTGGCGTACGAGAATGGGTTCGGGTATCTGACTGTAGGCGCCCGCCGATGCCACGATGCCCCAGTGACCACGCTGCATGGCGAACGCCAGGCGCGGGTCGGCGGTGGTGCGCCGGGTGAAGTCGCTGCGGTCAGCCCGCACGCCGGCGGTGAGCTGCGCGTTCGGCGAAACGCGCCACACCAGCTCGGCATGCAGCCCGGTGCGTCGCGTCGGCGTGCGCACGGCGAACCCTGCGTTCGGCGTGTCGGCAGTCGTTCCACGGTACGTGGCGGTAAAGCGCTCGTGCTCCACACCCGCCGCCACGGCCATGCGGTGACCAGGCGCCCGCTTCACGGTGGCAACCATGTGGTCACTGGCCAGTGCTGTGGTGAGATCGAAACTGGTGAGGCGCTCGTTGCGGTCGAAGCGACTGCGTCCCACGGAAATGCTCGGGCGCCACTGCGACGATGTGTCACGCCACGACAGCACCGTGAGCCCTTCGGTGGTGGTGGCGGCATAGCTGGTATTGCCTGCGACATCGGCGGCGCCGACGCCGAACTCCTGCTGCTGCCGAACGGTGAAGAGCCGCACGCGACTGTGCGCGCTGGTGGCATACTCCATGGTGAGCGCTGCATCGCCGCCGCGTGGTGCCGGTGCGTACGGCTGCGCTTCACCAAACGCCGCCACCAGCGGAGCGAGATCGCTGATGCCGGCCAGCGCGCGCACCCCGAAACGCGGTGTTACCGCCAACGCCGTGTTTGCGCTCACACTGCCGATACTCGCCGATAGTGAACCGCTGTGGCGAGCGGGCCGACCGGCCGTCTCCATGCGTACCACACCACTCAACGCATTGCCGTACGCGGCGCCGAATGCACCCGCCGACAAGGTGGCATTGCGGAGCAGGAACGGATTGAGGGTCGCGCCCACGTGCCCGGTGGGGTTGCTGAAGCGGGCCGGCGACAGCATGACCACGTCGTCTACCAATACGCGTGTTTCGGTTACGTCGCCGCCGCGCACGAACAGCCCTGTGCCTTCATCGACGTTGCTCACGCCGGGAGCGACTTGCAGGGCGCGCGCCACGTTGGCGGCTGCCCCCGGCATCTGCACGATATCGAGCGGCGACAGCGGCTCGGCGGTGGTGCTGGCGGTCAGCCGGAACTCGCCGGCGGGCTGTACCGTGAACGCCGCGAGGCGCCGTACCCCCTTGGGCAGCGTGATGAGCAATGCGCTGTCGACCGGCAAGGTGACCTCGACCGCCACCGGCGGGTCTCCCACGTGGCGCGCCACCAGCATGGCCGGTCCAGACCATGCGGTTCGTAGGCGAAACGTTCCCGTACTATCGGAAAGTGTGCGCTCTTCCGACTCGAACAGTTCGAGGGTCACGCCCGCGAGCGGTTTGCCGTCGGGGCGTTGAACACGACCGCGCACCACGCCGTCGGGCGTGGCGGCCGGAACCTGCTGAGCCACGGCAGCACACATCGGAACAGCGCAGAGTAGGTGCAGGCCGAGCAGCGAAAGGGTGATGGACTGGCGTCGCATGCCGCATTGTACGCCGCGCATCTCGGCTGGATTCGCGCCGGTCGACGAATCGACAGCACGGCTCGGTGAACGGACACGAAACCCGCAGCCCGCGCCTTCGTACACCTAACGGGTGTGGTGGTCCGATCATCTTCAGCCCTCGCCAATGCTTCAGGTTTCCCAGGTACACCGCCGTTTCGCGCACGTCCACGCGGTGAACGACATTTCCTTTCACGTGAATGCCGGCGAGATCTTCGCCCTGCTCGGCCCCAACGGGGCCGGCAAGTCCACGCTGTTGCGCATGCTGGTGGGCATTACACAGCCCGACAGCGGTAGCATTGCGTGGCAAACCGCCGCTGGCGCCGCTACGCGGCTACCGGCCGAACAGATTGGCTACCTGCCGGAAGACCGCGGACTGTATCAGGACCAGCCGCTGGTTGCGGTGCTCGAGTATTTCGGTACGCTGCGCGGCATGAGTCGGCACGATGCGCGCGTGGCGGCCACCGCGTGGCTCGAGCGACTTGAGCTTGGTGCCCGTCTCAAGGACAAGGTGGGCGCCCTGTCCAAGGGCAATCAGCAGAAGGTTCAGTTTGCCGCGGCCGTGCTGCACCGGCCGCGCTTCGTGATTCTCGACGAACCGTTCAGCGGTCTCGACCCGCTCAATCAGGAAGTGTTCCTCTCGCTCGTGCGTACGCTGCGCGACGAGGGCACCACGGTGCTGTTCAGCGCGCACCAGATGGCGCTGGTAGAACGACTCGCCGACCGGCTGTTCGTCATGCAGCACGGGCGCGAAGTGCTGTCGGGCACCATTCCCGCCGTGCGCGAACGGTGGGGCGGCGGGCGCAAGGTGCTGCTGCACGTGGAGCGGGTCACTGATGCCGCGCTTGAACAGTTGCGGGCACACCCCACGGCGACGGCGGTGCAGCGACTCGACGAAAGTACGGTTGGTATCACGCTCGCCGTGAATGCCACGGTTGGAAGTCTGCTCGCGCGCTGCGCCGAACTGTTCACCATTGTCGACGTGCGCACGGAGCAGCCGTCGTTGCACGAGGTGTACATCAATACCGTTGGCGCCGCATCGGCGCCTGGCGGCACAACGTCGGCGTTCGGGGAGGCCGCATGAGTTCGTCCGGAACTACGGGTTTGTCGCGTTGGCAGCAGGTACGCCGCATCGCCACCTGGGAATTCAACCGCTTCGTGAAGTGGCGTCAGCAGGCCATCGGTATTGTGGTCATGATCGTGGTGGGCACGGTGTCCGGCAGTCTTACCACGCTCGTCAAGAACGCGCGCGGCAAGGATGTGCGCGTGGCGGTGGTGAACGCGACCACGTTGGGCTTCGCGTTGCCCACGGTGGAAGGCGTGTTGTGGCTCCCCGCCGCGTACGACACCGAGGCGGCAGCGCGCGCCGCCGTGAGTGCCGACTCGGTGGGAGGTGCGCTCATTGTGCGCAGCGCCGCAACGGGCGACATCGTGCTGCGCAAACGTGCCGCCTGGACCGCTAACGTGGAGCGCGCGCTCACCGCCGCGCGTCAGGCTGCGCAGTTCGCGAGCTTGCCCGTACCCGACAGCAGCAAGGCCATGCTGCTCGCGCCGTTTGCCGTGAAAGTCAGCACCGCCACGCTCGCCAACGGCGGGACCGATGCCAGCACCCGCATGATCACCGGTGGCATTCTGCTGTTTGGGCTGCTGGTGCTCTTCAATGGGTTCGCGTCGCTGTTCGCTGGCATTACGGGTGAGAAGCAGCAGCGCATTACCGAACAGATCATCGCCATTGTGTCGCCGCAAACGTGGATGGATGGCAAAATCCTCGGCCTTGCCAGCGCTGCCATAGCCGGCACGCTGCTGTTCACCGCCACGGGCGCGGTGCTCGCCACCGTGTTGCCGCGTGTGCTGGGCAGCAGTGTGTTCACCTTGCCCGCGCTGCCGAATGATGTGGCGCCGCTGCTGGTGGTGGCGTTGGTGACGCTGCTCGGCATCGTGATGTGGTTCTCGTTCATGGCGGCCATTGCCGCCACCATCGACGATCCCAATTCGTCGCCGCGTTCGGCGATGCTGCTCATTCCCGTGCTGCCATTGGGGCTTGCGTTCACGCTGATTGCGCGGCCTGAGACCCCCATCGCGCAGCTGCTGTCGGTGTTTCCGCTCACCAGCATGGCCGTACTGCCCGTGCGCCTGCTGCTCACCAGTGTGCCGTGGTGGGAGCCCGTGTTGGCGGTGCTGTTGCTGGCGGCTGCCACCTGGCTGTTCCGCCGCGCCGCCGGTACCATTTTCGCCGTGGGCATCCTCATGCACGGCAAGGAGCCCACCCTGGCCGAAACCTGGCGCTGGGTACGACGCGCGGAATCGTAGCAGGCGAACGAGAGCGTACGTGCTGACGCCGCCTGCGCGCTCAGGCTAGTAGATTATGTGGTATGGAGCGACACGTCGTCATTCATGCAACACATGCCGCTGCGGCTGAAGCCGATCGGGCGTACCTGCGAGCTCTTACGCCGCAGGAGCGTCTCGAACGGCTTTTGCGCATGCAGCAGGCCCACCGGGAGCAATTGGGAGATGCTGGACGAGGACTTGCGAGAGTTGCTCGCGTTGTTCGCCTCGCACCACGTTGAGTTTCTCGTTGTGGGCGGGCACGCCGTAGCGTTCCACGGGTACCCGCGCTTCACAGAGGATCTGGACCTCTTCGTTCGTGCCGATCTGGCGAACGCCGAACGTGTTATAAGCGCCCTGCGCGAGTTCGGATTCGGCGATATCGGTCTCACTACCGACGACTTCGTTGCCGACGATCGCGTCATCCAGTTGGGAAGAGCCCCCAATCGTGTCGATCTCCTAACCCGCCTCTGGGGTGTCGACTTTGCACAGGCGTGGCTACGACGTGTGCCGGCGAAGCTCGACGATATGGCGGTCGCGTTCCTGTCACGCGAAGATCTGATTAGCAACAAGCGCGCAACCGCGAGGCCGCAGGACCTTGCGGACGCTGCGGCACTGGAAGCGCTCGGTGAGGCCGAGGCACCAGGCGGCGATGCGGAGGCGTAGTCGAAAATATCACGCCACGGCCGCTGCTTCAGGCATGTCCGCGCGACCATGCAAATCGTCGATCCGCCAGCATCGTGGTGCAGTTTGTACACCCGGGCTAGGCGCCGTGCAGTTCACGCAGCCGTGCGACTCCGTGGCGAAACGCATCACTTTTGACTTCGGCGCTGCCTCGCCTGACAACTATGGGCAATACGCCGTGTGGCGCTCCATTCGCGAGCAGCTGCTGCCAGCCGTCATGGCCACCGTACATCCTCCCGCGCCCTGAATACCATGTCCGAACACCGCATCTTCACGACCCGCGTGGCGAGTGTGTATCCCCACTATGTCACCAAGGCCGAGAAGAAGGGGCGTACGCGGGAGGAAGATCCACTCATGCAGCAAATTCGCTGGCTCGACAAGCTTGTGGACGAACTGGCGAAGGGCAAAACAATGGCGAAGATCCTGCGCTGACGCGCCACGGCGTCTTAGCGGAACTCCTCTGGCGTGGCCGGTCGAAACACGAGATCGAGCGCCAGCCACAGGACACGCGCCACCGGATACCACAACACCGGCAGCAGCACCATGGCCGCGGCGCCACCGTACGTCATGGCGTCCCAAGGTACATCGGGCCAAAGCACCACCACCGCCGTGGTGAAGCTCACCGCGAACAGCAGTTCGGCTGTGAGGAGGTTCACCAGCATGGCGCCGGCGAAGTAGCGATCGTCGCTGCGTTCATAGCGGAAGTTGCACACCGCACAGCGTGTGTGCACATCACCCCACGGGCGACCCGGGCGCCAACTCTTAAGCACCGAGCCACCGCCGCATTCGGGGCAGCGCAACCGCAACGCGCGGAACACCATGCGCAGAATGCGCCCGGCTGACGGCATGACGAGCGCCGTCTCCGTGGTGCGCGGCTCGCGTGGCGAGTCGGACGAAGACCAGTCGTGGGCGCTCATACCTGATACCCGGTGGAAGGCAGTGCCATGGTGTTGGGCGGTCCACTCAGTCCCACCAGCAGGGTTTCGGCCGCCGCGAGATAGTGCTCGATGTCGAAGCACTCGGGATCGAGCATCGACTGCACGGCACACCCCTTGATGAAGCTCACCGCCACCGCGGCCAAGCCGTCGGCCGTGAGTTGCGGGTTTCGTTGAGGCAGGTCGTTCAGCACCGCCGCTGCCAGCGGCTGAAATGCTGCACGGTATCGGGCGAATTCGTCACGCAACCGATCGCGCACCGCGAGGTCGCGAATGCCCGCCGACCAGTAATCGAAGGTGAGCCGAATGCGCAGCGGTTCGCTGGCCAGCCGCTGCATCTCCTGCCGTAGCAGGGCCACGAGCCGCTCCCGCGGTGACGACAGTTGGGCAATGTCGGGCGCCACGTGCAGCACGGTGGTGGTACCCAGCATCCAGTCGAGCAGCGCCAGCACCAGGCCGCGCTTCGACTTGAAATGAAACATGACCAGCCCGGGACTCACGTTGGCGGCGGCTGCCACCTGCAGAATGGTGGTGCCCTCCAGCCCCTCCCGCGCGGCCACCTCGTAGGCGCCCAGCAGGATCTGTTCGCGGCGAACGGCTTCGGTGGCTTTGGTCCCGGGCATGAGCAGGTGAGATGGGCATAGGGCGGACCATCGTATTGACTGTCCGTTCAATACACGAATGATTACATTGAACTGTCGTTCAATACAAGCGTCTCGCGCACGGATTCCCATGCCAATCGAATACGCCCGGTTCCTCATCGGACGCCAACGCTCCTATCACGCCGACCGCCAGCTCGGGTGGTCGCTCGCGGCCGTGGCCGGGGCCATCAACGCCGGCGGCTTCCTGGCGGTGGGGCAGTACACGTCGCACGTCACCGGTGCCGTCTCGTCGTTCACCGACAACTTCGTGCTGGGCGAAACCAAGGTGGCCCTCACGGCGGTGGCGGCGGTGCTCGCCTTCATGGCCGGGGCCATGACCTGCGCCATCATGGTGAACTTCGCCCGCCGGCGCGATCTCACGAGCGAGTACGCGCTGCCGTTGCTGCTCGAAGCGGCGCTCATTCTCACCTTCGGCTTGGCCGGCTCGCAGTTGAGCAGCTATCGCGGCCTCCTGCTCCCGCTCACGGTCGCGCTGCTTTCGTTCCTCATGGGCCTCCAGAATGCCATGGTCACCAAACTGTCGGAGCGCGTCATTCGCACCACACACATGACCGGCATCGTGACCGACCTCGGTATTGAACTCGGCAAACTCATCTACTGGAACCGCACCGCGACCAACGCGCCGGTGCTGGCCGACCGCGAGCGGCTACGGGTACTGGGTGGGTTGCTGCTGTCGTTCACCCTCGGTGGGCTGATTGGTGCATCGGGGTTCAAGCACGTGGGTTATGGTTTCAGTATTCCCATTGCGCTCTTTCTCGCGGCGTTGGCCCTCGTGCCCGCCGTTGACGATGCGCGACGCTTCGCTGCCAAACGCTGATCCACGACTCTCCCGCTCCATGCATCTGGACATGCTCATGGCTACGGCCGCCGACTTTGCGTTGCTTCGACGCGGGCGCCCGGTCGCCAGCGGGCGGTGGGATGACGTGCACGAAGTGCGCGCCGAGCGTGCCGGCAATAACGCGTTCGATCCCGTGCGGCTGCAGCTGCGTCTGACCGATGGCTCGGTGTTCGTAGCCAGCGACGATGCGCCCGGATGGGATGACTTCGTAGATGCGGCAGCCTCCGCGCTCCCCGATCTGCCGCCTGCCGATGCGTGGTTCATCGATGCCGCGGGTCAACAGTCCAACGTGGTGTTCGAACGCACCCGCTGATGATCGCGCGATGATGTTCGCGGTGAGTCGACCGCTTCGCTTTCTGTTGCTCGTTGCTCTTGTCGGTTGCGGCGTACCCGGTTTGGCGTTGGCGCAAACCGAATGCCCGCGCGCCGATTTGCCGGCCTATGCACACAACGACTACGCCAACGCGCAGCCGTTGCGCGAGGCCCTCGCCTTGGGGTACCAGGGCGTCGAGGTCGATTTGTACCTGGTGAAGGGAGAGCTGCGGCTTGGTCACGATCGTCGCGCGGCGACACGTGGCTCGACTCTCGCTTCGCTCTACCTTGAGCCTTTGCAGGCGCTGCTCGCGCAGTGTCGTTCTGCGCCCGATATGGCGCCCCGTTTGCTCCTCACCATCGAGATCAAGGAAGCATCGCGCGAGACATACGATTCGTTGGCTGTCACGCTAGCCCGCTACCCGGCCGTCGCGCGCAACGTGCGCGTGGTGCTCGTGGGGTGGCACCCCAATGATGTGGTGCTCGACAGCGCCGCCGTGCCCGTGGCGCACCAGCTGCGCGTGACCAGCGCACAGGTACCACCACGCACGGACGTCGGCCGGCACGTGGCCCTGTTGAGCATAGACTATGGCAAGACAAGTGGGCGATGGTGGGTGCGCGCCGCCACACGCCAGCGTTGGCTGGATGTCATGCGTGATATCAAGCAGGCGTATCCCGCGTTGCGCTTGCGCGTGCATAACGTGCCCACCGACTCGACGCTGTACCGCGCACTGCGATTGGCTGGGGTCGATCTCATCGGCACCAAGCAGCTCGCGGCGTCGGCTGCCCTGTTGCGCGCCGACGTCCCGCTCAATCGCTGAAGCACACTTCACCCGTGCCCTGCTCATGACCACGCTGACCGCGCTGCCGCCGCTCGACACGGCGCCGCTGTTTCCCGCCCTGCATGCAGAGCTCATGCAGCTGTTGCGTGCACTCGAGCCGGACGACTGGCAGCGCCCCACGGTAGCCGGAGCGTGGCGCGTGCACGACGTGGCGGCACACATGCTCGACGGAGAGCTGCGCACGCTGGCCGCACATCGTGATGGGCACCAACTGCCACCCGACCAGCCGGTGCGCAGCTACGACGACGTGGTGGCACTCATTCAGCGGCTCAACACCGAAGGCGTGGCCGTTGGCCGGCGATTGAGTCCGGAACTGCTGTTGGCGCTGCTCGGCATGAGCGGGCAGTGGATGAGCCGCTTCGTGACGGAGCTCGACCCCGAAGCGCCCGCACTATACGCCGTGGCGTGGGCCGGCGAAGAGCAATCGACCAACCGCTTCGATACGGCGCGCGAGTATACCGAGCGTTGGCACCACCAGATGCAGATACGCATGGCGGTGGGTGAAGTACGCGGACAGACCGCGCGTCTTCTGGCGCCACGGTTGTTCGAGCCGCTCCTCGCCACGTCGGTGCACGTGCTGCCGCACGCCTATCGGGCGTGTGCGGCCGCAAATGGTACCAGTGTGGTGCTGCACTGTGTGGGTGATACACAGGCCGAGTATTCACTGGTGCGTGAAGCCCAGCGCTGGGTGTTGTACCGCGGAGCGCACCGCAACCCCACCGTGCAAGTAACGGCACCTGCCAGTCAGTGGTGGCAGCTGTTCTTCAACGCGCTTGATGGCAATGCGATTCGTTCGGCGATAGCGATAGAGGGTGACGCCTCGCTTGCCGAACCGCTGCTGCGCGCCCGCTCCGTCATGGTCTGACGAAGCGGAGCGCGCAGCAGCCTGCGCAACACTACGGGCGCTTCTTGAGCACGTTGGTGATGCCGGGTCCGGCGTTGCCGATGAAGTTGAACGGTTTCTCTTTCCCTTTGCTACGGGCCGCAATGAACGCATCGAGCTTGGGGCCCACTACAGGAAACTGCAGCAGGCGGCTCACGGGTACCTTCTTGTCGGGCGCCTTGAAGCCGTTGCTGGCCCACGCCGACTGTACCTTGCCGCGGTAGCGCTGCTTCAGAAATTCATCCTTGCACTTCTCCCAGGCCCCGCCGAAGAGGTCGATCGACTTGCCCCAGTCTTCGGAGGTGAGACGGCTTTTCTCGTGATCAATGAACGCGGTAAAGCCGTCTTCGGGGTCGGGGCCATGGTGCACCCGTGTTACCGGCAGCATCCCAAAGATCTGATCAAGCGGAATCTCGCTCACGCCCTTCTCCGGGAAGCCACCGCCGGCCTTCTGCGTGTCGATGATGCGGCCGAGTATGGTGCACATGTAGGCGACGGTCTGTGTGGCCAGCATGATGTGCTCGGTTCCGTCGTCGTGAGTCACCAATGCCATGTGATTGCGATGCAGGCGCACCTCATCGGGGCTCCAGTCCTCGAGCATCTTCTTCGGAAAACCATACACGCGCTTTTCGTCGATCTTCGGGAACGACAGCGCCGTTTCGAAGTTCGTGGCCACACTGATGACCGTGTAGTAGTCGTTGTCGCCCTGCCCCTGCCGGTACCACATGAACTTGTTGATGTCGGGATCGGCGTAGGGATGCCATGGCGCATCCATCTGCATGTCCTTCATGATGAAGGCTACGTCCGATTGACGCTTCGTGCCCTGCTGCTGGATGATGCGGTCGATGGTGCGGGACTCGGCACGCCAGAAAATCTGCGACTCCGCCGACAGCGTCTTGCCTAGGTCGTGTGTGAGATCGGCGCGCATCATCAGGTGGTGCGCGGCCACCTGTGGCACCGGCGGCCCAGAGAGAGTACTTACGGCACCGGTGCGTTCAACCGCACGAAAGCCGATGTTCAGGAGTTGTACCAGGATGCCCTTCCACACAGCCGGCCGCGCGGTGGACACATCATCATTCGCGAACTCCGGCTTGCACACGAACGCCGGCTTCTGGCCCGGGCGTTTGGTGAACAGCGTATTGCAGATCTGCGCCATCTGCTCACGGTCGGGCTGCGTGGCCACCATTTTCGCCTCGTTCCAGAAGTACTGGAACCACCAGCGCACGCCGAACTCCGCAACGCTCATGCCTTGATTGGCAAACGGCGCTGCACCGAGATCGTTACCCTGCAAGTCGACGGCACGGAACAGTGTCTTGTCGACGACCACCGGAGGCGCCGCGTTCTTCTTTGGTTGCAGCTGCGGCGGCGGTGGACCGCCCCCAGGCGGCGGCGGAGGCGGTGCAGTCATGTCTCGAACTCCAGGCGAAGTGATGGGACGATCACGAAGAACGTCGCACACGTGCCGTGCACGTGCAACGACGTCTTCGTGATGTGACACCCACGCCCTCGCCCCTACATGGATGAGATCGCCGCTTCCAGTTTATCGAACGATCCTGTCCAGCCCATCGTCATACCGCTGCGCTCGGCCACAAAAGCGGCCACCTCGGCGTCGGTGGCGTGGCCGGCCACTTCCCAGCGCACCGTGACACGCGTTTGGGACGGACCTTCAGACGTGAGCTGCACGCGTGTGCGCATCTTCTCGGGCCATGTGGGTGCGCCGGGGTGCCGCGAGATGTTCTCGTGCTCGTCGGTGAAACACTGGGTATACACGAGCAGATCGGGGTGCTGCACCACTTCGTATTCAGCGCGGCCGTACATGGTGAACGTGCCGTTGCTCATGGCGTAGAACGAGTCGCCGCCGGCGCGAATGTTGGCGCGCTTGAACTCCATCGTGAAGCCGGTGGGCGGCAACCACTGTGCGAGTTGCTCGGGATTGGTCCACAAATCCCACAGGGTTTCGAGCGGCGCGTCGAAGCTGCGATTGATCACGAACACCTCCGACGCGTGCTGGCGCTTCTCCACATGCTCGGCGAGGCGGTCCCACGTGGAGTTGCCGTTGGCCGCCTTGATGAACACGCGCGTCTGCTGCGCGGCCTCGGCGGTGGCCAGCGTCATGCACATGTCGAACTGCGTACGCCCGCCGAGATCGGTGAAGGTGGCGGTGACGCGGAACAGTGGCGCGGCATCCTCCGACGACGCCCCGTGGTCGTACTCCAACCGCGCCTGATGCTCCACCACGTGGTAGCGCGTGAAGTTGGGCCAGTCTTTCCCGTCGGGCCCGTGCATGGTGTACACCCACGTGCCCCCGGGGCGCAGGTCTCGGCTATGCGTGGTGATGGTGAAGCCACGGGGGCCCCACCATTGGGCCAGCTGGGCCGGGTCGGTCCAGGCATCCCACACGAGGGCGACCGGCGCGTCGTACACACGGGTCAGGCGGATGTCGCGGTCGCTGTCAGAGGCAGTCATGCTGCGGGCTCGAGGTGGGAGTGTCGGTGGGTTGTGTGGCGGGGGACGCAGACTGGGTCACGGTTTTCAGGTACTCGCCGAGTCGATCGAGGCTCGCTTCCATGTGAGCGCGGTACTCCTCCATCCACGCGGCAGCATCGCGCAGCGGCTCGGCGTTGAGGGTGCACGGCCGCCACTGCGCTTCGCGGGCTTTTGTTACGAGTCCGGCCTTTTCCAGCACCTTGAGATGCTTGGTGACCGCCGGCAGCGTCATGCGCCCGAGGAAGGGTTCGGCGAGCTCCCCCACGCTGGCTTCCCCGTTCCGAAGCCGGGCGAGAATTGCCCGCCGGGTTGGGTCAGCGAGTGCGGAAAAGGTTTGACTGAGCGTGTCGGGCATGATTTACCGAATGGTTAATTAGCTGTTTGGTATAATACTGGTCGGTTTCTCATGCGCAAGGGGGTTTTGCGTGGCAGCCGGTGCGCGGCGCCGACAGGGCTTCGCGGGCGGACAGTGCCGTGAAGGGGACCACGGATAGCAACTGATGCAACGGAGTCACACGGATGTGTCCGCTTGCACGGAAGTAATCCGCGGGTGTCCGTCCCATCTGTTCCTATCCGCGGTAAAGAACCCAACCGGCGGCAACCCACAACTTGCCCATGTCACCTGACGCGCGCTCACCCAGTCGTCCGAAGGACTTTCTCGTCCTCACGGCGGCCATCAGCGCTACTGTGTTCATCGGATTCTGGTTCACGTACTTCGAGCCGATGTCCAAGGGCGACTACCCGCCGGCCTCGCCGGCGGTGCATGTACACGGCTGGACTTTCTTTGCCTGGTACCTGCTCCTGCCGCTCCAGGCCGTACTCGTGAATCGACGACAGCTCGCCCTCCACCGCACACTCGGCACGGCGAGCATCACACTCGCGGTCCTCATGGTCCTCACGGGCCTGTTGGTCGTTGGCGTACAGGCGCGCGCCGCACTCGACTCGCCGACGCCCACGTTCTGGACGGGCACCGCACCGATGATCTTCGCTACCCTCATGTTGTTTGCCGTGTTCTACTTCATGGCGTGGCGCGATCGCAAACAACGCGCTCGGCACAAACGGTGGATTGTCGTAGCCAGCGCCGCCGGCATGGGTGCTGCCATGTTTCGCATCTTCATGGTGACCTTCGGCCCACAGGATTGGGTGGTGCCGGCGAGCATCCTCGTCACCAACCTGTTCATAGCGGCGGGCATGCTGGTTGATCGCGCTCGTGGTGAACAGGTCCAGTCACCGTACTTGATTGGGCTGGTGGTGTGCGCGTCAACGGAATTCGGCGTGTACATTCTCACGCCCACACCGCCAGGGCAGGGGCTGATGCACACGCTTGCGTGGATTGGGCGCTCGTTCGGATTCCTGTACTGACTCAACGCACTCGCACCAATACACACACTCGGGAGTTCCAGATGGCCAAAGTCACCGGCATCGGCGGCGTGTTCTTCAAGGCAAAATCCGATCCGGCGGAGCTTGGAGCGTGGTACCAAACGCACCTCGGCTTGCAGCTCGAGCCATGGGGCGGCGCGATTCTCCGGTGGCCCGATGATCACGCGGAAGACAGCGGGCTTACCGTATGGAGTGTCGCGAAACCCGATACGCAGTGGTTCGCCCCCAGCGAGGCCTCGTTCATGATCAACTATCGCGTGGATGAGCTCGACGTGCTGCTCAGCAATTTGCGCGCGGCCAACGTCACCATTGTGAAAGGGCCGGAAACGCACGAGAACGGAAAGTTCGCGTGGATTCTCGATCCCGATGGCAACAAGTTGGAGCTGTGGGAGCCTGCGCTGTATCGTGAAAAGCCCACCAACGAGACCTGACGTGTGAACTCGCGCGGGCTGACCTACCGTGCCGCCGTGATTCCTGGTCGCGACGCGAGCTGCGCATCGTGATAATAGCCCGCACTACTGGCCGGCGACCGCGCGGGCGCTGATGTTCAAGCGCATGCGTCGACTATTTCCGGTGGGACTCGCGCTGCTCGTACTCTTCGAGTGCGCCAATGTGTATTTCATCATGCCGTTGCCCGGCAGCCAGCGCATGCGCAGCCTCGACGCCGCGTATGCGCTGTGGTCGGCGCGATGGTTGGTGCGCGCACTGGCCGCCGTGCTCATTGGCGTAGGTGCGTGGTCGCAGCTTCGCGCGCGCGCGGCCGCCCTGAAATTTATGCTCCCTGCCACCGCCCTCGTTGGTGCCCTCGTCTGGTACATCAACTTCCGCATGGCCGCCGACCAGATGTTCCGGCAGCCGACCGTGGTACGGTTGGTGGCCGCCAGCGAAAACACAGTGGCGCTCGATCGGCTCGTTGTTGGTATCGAACGCAACGGCGAGGCGCGCGCATATCCGCTGCAGATCATCGGGTACCATCACCATCTACGCGATTCCATCGCGGGCGAAGAGGTGTTGGTGACCTACTGCACGGTGTGCCGCACGGGGCGCGTGTTCACGCCGTTGGTGCAGAACGAACGTCAGCAATTCCGCCTGGTGGGCATGGACCACTTCAACGCCATGCTCGAGGATGAGGCCACAGGCAGTTGGTGGCGTCAGGCGAATGGCGAGGCCGTTGTTGGTCCGCGCAAAGGCACGCTACTGCACGAGGTGCCAAGCCGACAGGTCACGTTGCAACGCTGGCTGTCGCTGCACCCCAACAGTCTGGTGCTGCAACCCGATGCGACTTTCGCCAGCGAATACGCCAAAGACTACGCCTACGAGCGCGGAACCAGTCGCAAGCGTCTCACCGGCACCGACACCACCTCGTGGGGAGACAAGAGTTGGGTGGTGGGGCTCACCGTGGGAGGACAGAGCCGCGCCTACGACTGGAATCATCTAGAGCGTGACAAGGTCATCAACGACATGCTGGGTGGCACGCCCATCGTGATTGCGCTCGCGAGCGATAGTCTGAGCTTCTTCGCCTTCGAGCGACCGGACTCTGCTACGACCTTCCGCGTTGAGAACGATTCGCTCGTTACCGTGTCCGCCTTGCCCGACCCCGCGCCACGCTACGCGTTCAACGGACGCGGGTCGTCCGGTGCGTTGGTGCCACTGGTGGCCAGCCAAGAGTTCTGGCACAGTTGGCGTACCTTTCAGCCGGCTACCGATCAGTTCCCGGCACCCAATCGCTCCGTGCAACCATGATGTCCACGCGTCCACTCGCTGTCGTGACCGGCGCTACCGCTGGCATCGGGCATGTCTTTGCCCAGCGGCTCGCCGCATCCGGTCATGACCTATTGCTCGTGGCCCGCGATGCCGCGCGACTGCGAGCGGTGTGTGACACGTTGGGGCGCGCGCACGGTATTGTTGCCGAGGCATTCGTGGCCGACCTGGCCGCCGACGCCGGGATTGCGATGTTGGCCGCTCGACTGCGCACCGACGAGCGCGTGCGCGTACTGGTGAGCAACGCCGGCTTCGGCACACGTGGCACCATTCTCACCGCCGATGCCGACAAGCAGCGGCAGATGCTGCATTTGCACGTGACCGCCACGCACGAACTGGTGAGTGCGGTGCTGCCGGGCATGGTAGAGCGCCGCCAGGGCACGATCGTTGTCGTCGCGAGCGTGGCCAGTTGGTCGCCCACGGCCGGCAACGTGAACTACAATGCCACCAAGGCGTACCAACGCGTGTACTGCGAAGCGCTGGCTACCGAACTCGTTGGCAGCGGCGTGCAGGTGCAGGCGTTGTGTCCCGGCTTCACCTACACCGAGTTTCACGATCGGCTGGGCAGCGGGCGCAAGGGCATTCCGAGTTGGGCGTGGCTGTCGGCCGAACGTGTGGTCGACGAAAGTCTCGCGCAGGTGAAGGCACGCGGCGCCGTGGTGTGTGTACCGGGCAAGCGATTCAAGCTCATCGTGTTTCTCCTCAAGCACGCCATGTGGGTGCTCGGCGGGTTGCGTCAGCGCTATCGGCGTGACCGCTTGCAGGTGCAGTAGCGATGCGAGCATGACGCATCACCACGACCTCGCGGCGTGGGGGTTCGACGACCGCATCGCCGCCGACTGGGCCGCGATGCCGTTGCCTGCGCAGGCCATGCCGGCCCGCGTGATTGGGCAGGAGCGCGATCGCTGGATTGTGCACAACGGGTACGAGAGCGCATCGGCGCGCATCACCGGCTACCAGTTGGGCGGCATGTTCCCGGTCACGGGCGACTGGGTGGCGGTGCAACCAGGGCCACTCGCCGACGATCTGCTGTCCATTGTGGCCGTACTGCCTCGTCGTACCGCCATGTCGCGCGGCGCAGCCGGCCACGGTGAACGCGAACAGGTGCTGGCGTCGAATATCGATGTGGTGTTCATCGTGCACGGGCTCGACTCGCCACTCAACGAGCGCCGCATCGAACGCTATCTCACTGCCGCGTGGGAGAGTGGTGCCTCGCCCGAAGTGGTTCTCACCAAGGCCGATCTCGTCGACGATGCCGCCGCACGACAGGCGGCCATCGAAGCGGTGGCCATTGGTGTACCTGTTCACACCGTGAGCACACATGACCCCGCGCAACTCGCCGCATTCGCGGCCAGGTTGCAACCCGCCTGTACCTATGCGCTGCTCGGCCCCTCCGGTGCCGGCAAGTCGAGTCTCGTGAACGCGCTGGCCGACGCGACGCTCACCGCCACCGGAGCCGTGCGCGACGCTGACCACAAAGGGCGTCACACCACCACGCGTCGTGAGCTCTTCCGTTTGCCTGGCGGCGCGCTGTTCATGGATACGCCCGGGCTGCGCGAGTTTCGCGTGTGGTCGGCCGACGTGGGGTTGGCCCAGACATTCCCAGACATCGACACCTTGGCGCAGCAGTGTCATTTCCGTGACTGTCGGCACGAAGCGGAGCCAGGGTGTGCGGTGCTGGCGGCTGCGGCAGCGGGGCAGCTCGATGCCGAGCGGCTCGGCAGCTACCGCAAGCTGCTGGCGGAGTCGGCGTATCTCGAACGTCGTGATGACCCAACCGCGCAAGCGGCCGCGGTAGCGAAGCACAAGACGGCACTCAAGACGATGAAGTACCACCAGAAGCGACGGGAGTCGTAGCGTTGCTGCGAGTATCCCGTCGCACCGGCTTTCTGCTGGCCGCACTGCTCACCATGGCAACCGGGCTGCTCGTGTATCGCTATGGCGCTGGTCTTGGCCGCGCCGTGCAGGATGTCAGCGGCGATGCGCTGTGGGGCATGATGATCGCGTGGGGTATGGGTGCGTTGCTTCCGCAACTCGGCGTTGCCGCGCGCGCGATGCTTGCCTACGGCGTGTGTCTTGCCGTTGAAACCAGTCAGCTGATTCACGTGCCGTGGCTCGATGCGGTACGCGCCACCAAACTGGGCCATCTGATACTCGGCAGCGATTTCGACGGGCGCGATCTGTTGGCGTACGCGGTTGGCGTGCTCGTGGCGTTCGCGCTCGAGTATCTGCTGCGTGATCTCTCGGCCGATGAGGGCACCACTACGTGAAAGTCACACCATCGAGCGCCGGCTACTCCGGCAAGCCACTCGCCGGCAAGCTCGGCATCAAGGCCAACACGTGCATCGTGACGATCAACGCGCCATCTGCGTACGCCGATTGGCTCGGCCCGCTGTCCGATGGGGTCGCTTTCGCCGAGCAAGTCGACGCGAACACCGATATCGTTCATCTGTTCGTCACGGAGCGAGCGGAGCTCGAGCGTCACCTGTCCGCGCTGCGTTTGGCGCTACGTTCCGACGCCGCCGTGTGGGTGTCATGGCCTAAGAAGTCGTCGAAGGTGTCCACCGATATTACTGAAGACACTATTCGCGCCGTGGCCTTGCCAGCGGGGTGGGTGGACATCAAGGTCTGCGCTGTAACCGACATCTGGTCGGGGCTCAAACTCGTCGTGCGCAAAGAACTGCGCTGACCTAACACTCGCTTGCCCGGAGTCTCGGTGCGTCATCAGGAACGGCATCGTACGGAACACATTGGCTGGTTGCGCGCGGCCGTGCTCGGCGCCAACGACGGTCTCATTTCCACGGCCAGTCTCGTGGTGGGGGTGGCGGCATCGGGAACTGCTCGACCCGCCATCCTGGTGGCCGGTATCGCCGGTCTGGTGGCCGGTGCCATGTCCATGGCGGCCGGCGAATACGTGTCGGTGAGTTCGCAGGCCGATACCGAAGCCGCCGACCTGGCGCGCGAGCGGCACGAACTGGCCACCATGCCGGAGGCCGAGTTGCGTGAACTGGCAGGTATCTACCAGGCGCGCGGGCTTACTCCGGAGCTGGCCATGCAGGTGGCCGAGCAACTCACAGCGCACGACGCGCTCGGCGCGCACGCGCGCGATGAACTCGGGCTGTCGGAGATCACGGCAGCACGCCCGCTGCAGGCGGCGTGGTCATCGGCGGTTGCCTTCGCCGTGGGCGCGGCGTTGCCGGTGCTGGTGGTGACGGTGGCCCCGGAGGCGTGGTTGTCACGACTCGTGATTGCCAGCGCACTTGTGCTGCTGGTGGTGTTGGGCGCCGTGGCTGCCCGAGTGGGCGGCGCCGATGCACGGAAGGGCGCGTTGCGCGTGGCCTTCTGGGGCGCGCTCGCCATGGCCTCGTCGGCGCTCGTGGGCCGACTGTTCGGCACGCAGGTGGGGTAGCCGGCGGGGTGTGCCGCCGACTACCCGGCCTGACTTACGCCGCTGGCGCGTCGACGCCGCCCCAGAGGTTGCTCGTGCCCAACTCGTCGCGACCGCACGACTTGAGATAGCAGAACAGCTGCGTGCGGTACGCCGCGTAGTTCGCCAGCACCAGCGTCACGAGGTGGACGCCGCGTGTCATCGGGCCGGCGAACAGCTTGATGGTGCCGCGGAGCTCTTCATCCGTCATGGCGCCGATGTGTTCGGCAAACCACGCCGGCTGCGTGGCGAGCATGGCGTCGAGTCCGGCCAGATCGGCCGCATCGACTTCGGCCTGCGCCTTGCCCCATGCCGCGCCGTCGAACGCGCCGGCCTTGATGGCTGACGTGAGGACCGGTCCCTGCATGACCAGATAGCGCACCACTTCGATGCTGCTGCGCTGCTTCGGCGTGGGGCGGTAGTCCACCGCGCTCGCGTCGATCTTGGTGATGAGATGGCGCAGCACGTGCACTTCGTGCGTGAGCGCCGCAATGAGTTCGTCTTTGGTGAGAACCATGGAATGGACGGAGGAAAGGAACGGAAACCGACTGCCCGAAACTTAGCGCGTTCCCGCCACCTTTTTCGCCGCCGTTTTCGGCGAGTACCACTCCTCGCGAATCCAGTCCACCACCATCTCGATCTCCTTCTGGCTCAGGCTCTTCTCGGGGCCGTAGCTGGGCATGCGGTCGTTGTCGCGGCCGAAGAAGCGCGGATGGCTCGGGTCGGTCACGAAATCGATCATCCACTGCCGCGAGCCCCAGTCGGTAAGCTCCGGACTATCGGTGCCCACATCCTGGAACTTGTGGCATTCGGCGCACCCGTAGCTGGTGTTGCGCATGAAGGCGATGCCTTCGGCCACCTGCGCACTGTCGCGACGATCGGCCTCCTGCTGCGAGCGCAACTTGGCCTGACTCGACAGGGCCAGCACCACGCTGCGTCGTATGGCCAGCTCTTCGTCGCTTTCCGGCATGTTGTCGGAGAGCCACATGGCCATGTCGCCCTCAGCGTGCGCCGTACCACCCCAGTAGCGTCGCGACAGAATGGTGTCGGCGTGCAGGAAACCTTGCACCCAGGCGCGTGAGCCGAAGCCCTTGAGGTCGGACGCCGAGATGGAGTCGGCGGGAAGCGCGTTGCCGAGCCCGTCGTGACCGTCGAAGCGGTGACACGAGGCGCAGTTGCGCGAGAAAATGCGCGGCCCCTGCGTGTACGCATCCTCACGCATGAGCGTGAGGGCACCGGTAATGGGCACACCCGCGTTGGCGAGTTCGACGGCGCGCGCAGCGTCACGCTTCGACGTGGCCTTGGCCACCTGGAACTCCGCGTCGTTCCTGTCGGCGGCTATGGCTTGCCACGTAAGCAACGCCGCGCCGAACAGCAGGGCGCCAATGAAGCCGAGGTTGAAGCGATGTCCCAGCTTCCAGCGGCCGAGGATGGGGATGGCCACCAGCACCAGCATGACGAGCGTGGGGAGCACGATGGCGCCGATGATTTCGGTGCGCCCCGGGAAGTACTTGAGTAGCTGGTACAGGAACAGGAAGTACCACTCGGGACGTGCCGCCGAGAACTGTTCGGCGGGATCGGCCGGGGCACCCAGGGGCGCGCCCTGTTCGCGCACCACGAAGAACAGCACCACTGCCAGCACCGCCAGACACGCCACGGCATCGCGCAGTACCTGCTCGGGCCAGAACCCCTGGTCGGCGTTCTTGATCGGCTGGGCGGGCGTGAGACCGTGGCGGCGGAAGAGGTACACGTGCCCCACGATGAACACGATGATGAGCCCCGGAATGAGCCCCGCGTGCAGCGCGAAGAAACGCGTGAGTGTGTGATGTCCGTAACTCACACCGCCCACCACCACCGTTTGCAGCGACTGCCCCACACCTGGGCTCATGCCCACGATGTTGGTGGAGACGGCGGTGCTCCAGTAGCCGTTCTGGTCCCACGGCAGCAGATAGCCCGTGAGCGACAGCGCCAGCACGAGCACCAGCAGCACCACACCGAACCAGTAGTTCACCTCGCGCGGCGCCTTGTACGCGCCATCGATGATGACCTGCATGAGGTGCAGCACCAGCAGCACCGTCATGGCCTGCGCTACGAAGTGATGAATGCCGCGCAGAAACCAGCCGCCCCACATCTGATGCTGGATGTAGTACACACTTTCCCACGCTGTCTGCGAGCTGGGGCTGTACGACATCCACAGAAACACGCCCGTGATGACCTGCACCACGAAGAAGAACGTGAGCGTGCTTCCCCACACGTAACGCCAGCGGGCCCCGCCCGGCACGTTCTCGAAGAGCGCTTCGTGCAGCAGCCCTTTGTAGCCGGTGCGATGGTCGAGCCAGCCGGCGAGGCCGCGTCCCGTTTGCTCGTTGCCATTGGCGGCCATCAGACGGGGATCTTGTCGGGGGAGCCTTTGCGGAAGTTCTGGAACTTCACCCAGACCTCACCGTCCTTCACCACCGCCTCGAGTTCATCCATGCCGCGCGGGCTGGGGCTCTTGGGGTCGGCAATGGCGCCGTCGAGGGCGAAGCTGCTGCGATGACACGGGCAGAAGAAGCCACGGTTACCGGCCGCGAAGCCCACCGAGCAGCCCAGATGCGGGCACACCGAATTGAGCACGCGCACCTGCCCGTCGCCGGTGCGCTGCACGTACACCGAGCCCACTGGCACGTTTTCGGTCTTGTTCCAGGCGTCGATGAGGGTGTCGAGCACCGGGAACTTGCGGGGTTCGCCGTTTTCGGGGAGCGCCGCGAACGAGGCCACCTTCACCAGCCCGCGCGTATCGGTCTTGCGACGCAGCGGGTCGAGCACGGTGAAGAGACCGGCCACCGGGGCCACCACGGAGATGAGGCCACCCACCACGACGGCGGCGGCCTTGGTCACGAAGTTGCGCCGATCGGGCGCCGGAGTAGAGTCGGACATATGGGAGATTGTACGCGCCGGACCAGCGCTTTGCTGGTTCACGGAACGCCTCTGCGAAACGTTCGCGAACGCGTCGCCTCCTCGGTGCCGTCCGGAACTCCCACGGCTTCGCGCGGTACGTCAGCGAAGCACCCGTTTCGCGCGTAAATATCCCACCTCGTCGCCACGGCGTGGGCTAGCGCCCGCCGTCGCCTCCCGCCCTTCGACCCTTTCCATTTCCCATGAACTTGCGTCTCCGGCAGTTCGGTGCGGCCTGTGTCCTCGCGCTGGCGCTCGCGCGTCCGGCCTTTGCGCAGCAGGAAGAGGACACGCCGCTCGCCAAGAAGATGAAGGCCATCAACACGGCGTTCAAAGCCGTGGGCCGTCAGGTGGAAGACCCCACCAAGAACGCCAGCACCCTCGCCCAGATCGCGATCATCGAGACCAACGCGAAGGAGGCCATGGCCTTCGAACCGGAGAAGAAGGGCAAGGTCCCCGCAGGCGAACAGGCCAAGTTCATGGACGGCTACAAGGCCGGCATGAAGGATTTCCTGCTGAGCGTCGAGAAGCTCAAGGGCGCCATCAAGGCCAACAAGAACACCGACGCGGTGGCCATCGTGGACGCCATGAAGGGCCAGCAGCGCGAAGGACACAAGGAATACCGCATCAAGAAGGCCGGCGCGCCCCCGGGCACACTCTGAGCCAGCTACACCCCGTTCGCGTCAGGGTACCACGACTGAGCGGACGGGCGCGCGATGCTGCTCGAGGGCATCCAGCACGGCGTTGATGGCCGATGCCTCGAGCGGCACGCGGTTGGTCACCACTTCGTCGAGCACCAGCGCCCCGCGCGCGGCCATGGCCGTCAGCTCCTCGAGCTCACCCAGCAGGTGGTCATTCGACCCAATGAGCTCCCCTTCGCGACCAATCAGATCGCGATAGGTATCGATCGGCACCGAACGATCGTTGAGCCCCACCACAACGGCCCGTCCCAACGGTGCCACGCTCTTGAGCGCGAGCTGCACGGTGTCGGCGTGCCCTACGAGCTCCAGTGCTACATCCACGCCGCGGCCGTTCGTAGCCGCACGCACGGCGTCGGCGCCAGCGTCCGGTGAGAGCCCGGTGGTGTTCACCGGCACCGCCCCGAAGCGCGCGGCCAGCGCGAGCTTTTCCGCATCACGGTCGGCCGCGACCACCACGCTGGCGCCAAGTTCGCGCGCGAGCTGAATGGCCGACATGCCCAGCCCGCCAACGCCAATCACCAGCACCGCATCGCCAGCTGCCATGCGGCCCTTCCGCAGCGCATGCAGCGACGTGGACGACGAACACATCATGACTGCGCCGTGTTCGTACGACACCGCGTCGGGCAACCGCACGGCGTTGCGCTCCGGCACCACGAGGTACTCGGCCCACCCGCCGTCGGTGAAGTGACCGAGCATGAGCCCGGTGGGGCAGAACTGTTCGCGACCGGCCAGACAATGCGCACAGGTGCCGCAGATGACGAGATAGTGCAGGCACACGCGGTCGCCCACGGTGCGCGAACGCACCTCGCTGCCTACCGCGACAATATCACCTGCCACCTCGTGGCCGAGTGTGAGCGGCAATGGGTCGACCCGCGAACGACCGGCGCGGTAATGCACGTCGGAATGGCAAATGCCCGCCGCGCGCACGCGGACGAGCACGTCGTGAGGGCCTGGGGTTGGTACCGGGATGTCCTGCGCCTCGACCGGCTGGCCGGGGCGTACCAGACGAACTGCGCGCATGGTGGCGGGAATGCTCATGATGTAACGTCACGCACCGCCAACCAATTCGCCATGTCCTCACGTCGGCAGTTCCTCCAACAGGCTGGTGTACTGGCTGCTTCGTCAGCCCTCGCACCGAGGCTGCTGGACGCCAGTGTTCCCGCGCAGCGGGCGCCGCTCTCCCTGCTCATCCTCGGCGGCACCGGGTTCATCGGCCCGCATCTGGTGCGACTGGCCGTCTCGCGCGGCCATCGCGTCACGATCTTCACGCGTGGTCGGCGTGAGGCCGAGTTGCCGGCGGGGGTGGAACGCCTCGTGGGCGATCGCAACGGCAAGCTGGAGGCACTGCAAGGACGTCGATGGGATGTGGTCATCGACGACAGCGCCACCAACCCCGAGTGGGTGCGACAGTCGACGGCCCTGCTGAAAGACAGTGGCCGCTATCTGTTCACATCGAGCACCGGGGTGTACTACCCCTACCTTACGCGCGGTGCCACCGAGGCCGACGCGGTGCACAGCGACTTGCGCGATCCGAAAGACGGCAGCGAAGTGTTCGGCACCAACAAGGCGCAGTGCGAAGCCATCGTGCAGCAGGTGTTTGGCGCGCGCGGCATGGTGGTGCGGCCAACGTACATCGTCGGGCCTGGCGACTACACCGACCGGTTCACCTACTGGCCAGTGCGTCTCGCGCGCGGTGGCGAGGCGCTGGCACCCGGCAACAAGTCCGATCGCGTGCAATTCATCGATGTGCGCGATCTCGCGGCGTTCATGCTCACGCTGGCCGAAGCCGGGGGCAGTGGTGTGTACAACGCGGTCGGTCCACGTGAAGCCATGAGCGTCGAGCAGTTTCTCGCCGGCGCTGTGGCGGCACTGAACGCCGAAGTGCAGTTCACGTGGGTCGACGACTACGATGTGCTCGCGCAGCACGGCATCGAAGGGGTGGTGCCGTGGATTCTCACGCGCGGCAACGACTACGGACACACGCATATCGTGTCCACGCGCGCTGCGCAGGCCGGTCTCGCGCTGCGACCTATGGCCGACACGCTGCGTGATACGTTGGCTTGGTTCAACGGCCTGCCGGCAGAACGGCGCGCGGCGGCGAAATGGGCGCTGCCGGAGGCGAAAGAAACCGAGCTTCTTGCCGTCTGGAAGGCGCGGCGCTGAGCGCGTGCGTCACTGGTTGGAGCGGACGGCAGACGGCAGACGGCAGGAACAGCCAAACAGAACAAGCGGAACAGACGGAACCGACAGAACGGATGGCCGTCGTACAGGCCATTCAACACGCTCTGTTTTGTCGGTTCGGTCTGTTCCGCCTGTTTTGTACTCAGGGACGTTGCTCACCTCTCAAGAACTCACCTCTCACCTGCCAATCGTCGAGCGCAATGACGTCCACGATCGCGGCCAGGTCGATCGGGCCGTAGCAGTGCGGATAGAGATCGTCGCTGGCCGGTTTCGGCGTGCTCGACGCCAAGGGCGCGGGCGGCTCGAATACCAGTGGCGCCGTGAGGCGCGAGCCGTCGATGACCAACACCACCAGATCCGGCACGCCAGCAAAGTATGCGCGGGCTGTGGGCAACACCTGATGGGCGTGCGACAAGTGCACGAACCCTTCGTGATCGAGGCTCACCGGTCGGTACGCCCCCAATTCTTGGGCCGCCGCCACCGCCGCCCTGGTGCAAATGTGAAAAACGTGCGCGCTCATATGTGCTCAAGTAAATGAACAAATCAACATATCGGGAAGTGTCCGCCGCTGGGACAACCGTCCGCCATCCCCTCTGTCCAGCAGTTCGCGAAGAAACCCGGGACACGAGGAAGCATCCATGCAATACGGAACATGGCGGACGTTCGGCGCAGTCGCCGCCGCCGCGCTCTTGACGGCCTGTCAAGACACACCCACGGCAGCCATTGCCTCAGGAAACGACCCGAACGCACGAGCCGCCCGTGCTCTCAACGTCGAGGGATATGCGCAGCGCGGAGAGGTGCGCAACGGGTGGATTCTCGGTCGTGACGGCAAGCCGAGTCGCATCGCGTACGAAGTGCAGGGCGCCCTCGCCATCTGGCAGGGTGACATCATCATTGGCCAGGCCCGCCACGTTGCCACCAGCGAGGCGCAGTTGCGGTCGCAGCTGTCCAGCGCGGCGCGGGCCGCCGTGTTCATCGACGGCGACGGTTTCCGGTGGCCTGGAGGCGTGGTGCCCTTCGTCATCGATGGCGGCCTGACCAATACGGATCGGGTCACGGATGCCATCGCCATGGTCGAGCAGGCCACAGCCGGTGTGCGGTTCGTGCAGCGGACCGACGAGGCGAACTATATCCGCTTTCAGCCATCGACCGGCTGTTCGTCACCGATTGGCATGATTGGGGGCGAACAGCCAATCAACCTCGCTACCACCTGCACCACCGGCAATGCCGCCCACGAAATCCTGCACGCGCTCGCGCTCTTTCATGAGCATACGCGATGTGATCGTGACGACTTCGTAACGGTGTTGTGGGCCAATATCGAAGCTGGCAAGGAGCACAACTTCACGCTGCAGTGTGACGACGCTACCGATGACGGCGCCTACGACGAAGGCTCCATGATGCACTACGGGCCGTTCGGGTTCAGCAAGAACGATTTGCCGACTCTTGAGTCGAAGCGTGGACGCGACAGTGAAATGGGGCAGCGCGCTGCGCTCGGGCCCACCGATATCGCAACCATCAACATGCTCTACGGCGCGAACAACGTCGGTCCGACCGCGGACTTCGATATTGTCGGTGGGCCGCACTACGAAGGCGATCTGATTCGGTTCGACGCGATGCCCTCCAGCGACCCCGATGATGCCGTGTTGACGTATACGTGGGACTTCGGGGACGGTGCGTGCGCTGAAGTTCCGACCCCAACGGGATGTTCCGGAATCGAAGGCATCCACCGGTATGCCGACGAAGGCACGTATACGGTGAAACTGCTCGTGAGCGATGGCACCGCGTCCGATGAGCAGTCTATGCAGGTGACCGTGCTCAACCGGCCGCCGCAGGTGCTCGCGGGAGCAGATGCCAGCGTCAACGAAGGCGCGGTTTTCTCTCGCACGGGTTTCGTTGTCGATCCGGGTGAAGACTCGTGGACTGCCACCGTGAACTACGGAGATGGCAGCGGCACGCAGCCATTGGCGCTGACGGACACCGAATTCGCGCTGTCGCACACGTATGTGGACAACGGCAGCTACACCATTACGGTCACGGTCGATGACGGTGATGGCGGTATCGGCACCGACGATGTGCTCATGACGGTTGTCAACGTGGCGCCGACGGTGAACGCCGGTGACAACGCCACGGTCGTCTCGGGCGACAACTTCACGCTCTCCGGCGGCTTCAGCGACCCGGGCATCGTGGACAATCCATGGGCGTGGGCCGTGTCCTGGGGCTTCACCGGGACAAGCAGCGGCAGCACGAACGTGCAGGGTCCCAATGTGTTCAGTACTACAGCGCGGGCGTGCGCCGCCGGTGACTACCAGGTGAACGTGGCGGTGACGGACAAGGACAACGCAACCGGCACCGACGTCATGACTCTGTCGGTTGGCTACTATCCGGTCACGATCGACATTACGCCCACCCGTACCCCGAATCCGATCAACATGGGCAAGGGCGGGCTCGTGTCAGTGGCCATTCTGAGCACACCGACCTTCAACGCCACCACGGCCGATCCGTCACGGATCAGGCTCGGCAACGAAGCAGGCGCCGACGCGCCGGTGGCCAGGCAGAACAAGGGCAGTTATCACGCCAAGCTCGAAGACGTGAATCGGGACGGCCGTGCCGATCTGGTCGTGATGTTTGAAGCCACGCAACTGGCCGCCAACGGCGACATTGCGGTGGGGACCACGCAACTTGTACTGCGTGGGTTCCTGGGCGACAACTGCACCAACTTCCGCGGCACCGACTCGGTGGTCATCCTGCCGTGATTCGGCGGCGGCGATGGGTGCGCGGTTCAGCGGACGACGAGGTTTGTGTGGACCGCGTGCCCATCAATGCCACGAAAAAGGAGTGAATGGTGATGAAGGCGTCGTTGACGGGGGGTAATCAGTGGTGGCGATGGTGGTTCATCGCGGCGGTGGCGGGAAGCGGGGGTGTGCAGGTCGAGCGCACGATCGTCGACGTGCTTCCCGCGCGACGCCCGTGCATTGGCGAAAACGTGCGTGCGTGTCTGGTCGTGCGCTGGGCCGGAGACACCACGTGGGGCGCCTTCTACGAAGACATCGACGGATTCTCGCACGAACCTGGCGTGCATTATCGGCTGCTGGTGGAACGCCGCACGATTCCCAATCCGCTGGCCGACGCATCGGCCCATGCATATCGGCTGGTACAAATCTGTCACCAAACACGTGGTGACCGGGTCACGGCGCTGGCCCCCGTGGCGAAAGGGGTGGCGGAATGCCGGTGATCGGAGGGAGATTCGGGCGCTATGGACACTGCGCCCCCTCTGCAACTCGCCATTGATGACCTCGCCAGCAGCTGCTACGAGGAGCTGTTGGCAATCGCGCATCGGGAACGCCGCCATGCCAGCGATCTGGCCACACTCGATACGAGTGCGCTGGTGCACGAGGCGTTCCTGCGCTTGCGCACGCAGCAGTTGCTGATCGCTGCCGATCGGCGGAGTTTCCTCGCTGCTGCGGCGGTGACCATGCGGCGCGTGATTGTGGATTACGCACGACGCCAGCGAGCGGTCAAGCGCGGCGGCGGCCAGCGGCCGTTCACGCTCGATACGGCACCGGGCTTGGTGGAGGTGCGTGAGGATTTGCTGCTCGAACTCGACGAAGCGCTCAATCAACTGGCTGGCATCGAGCCTCGCTTGGTGAAGGTCGTCGAGTGCCGCTACTTCTGCGGAATGACCGACGACGAGACGGCCGATGTGCTGGGCGTCACAACACGCACGGTACGCCGCGACTGGGTCAAGGCACGCGGCTGGCTCTATGCGGCGCTGGGAAATGGTTGACCTCGGCGCATCCGCCTCGGCTCCGCCATGGTCGCGTGTGGAGGAGATCGTGGATGCCGCCCTCGACCTCGAAGGAACGGCACAGCACGAATTGGTCATGCGCCTGGCCGGTGAGGACACGCAACTGCGCGACGCGGCGCTGCGCTGGTTGCAGGGCTGTGCGCGGGCCGACGGCTTCCTCGATGCGCCCCGCATTGGCACGCACGTAGGTCCATGGCGCGTGTTGCGCGAGTTGGGGCGAGGCGGCATGGGCATCGTGTATCTGGTCGAGCGTCCGGATGCCGAGCTGCCCATGCGTGCCGCTCTCAAGTGTCAGCGCGACGGTGACGGCTTCGATCCGCATCGTTTGCGACGGTTTCGGGAAGAGCGGCGCATTCTGGCGCAGCTGCAGCATCCCGGCATCGCTCGTTTGCTCGATGGTGGCGTTACCGCCGACGGTTCTCCGTGGTTTGCGATGGAATACGTCGATGGCGTACCAATCGACGTATGGTGTGCGACACACCGGCTCGGAGTGCGCGAGCGGGTGCGACTCCTGTTGCGCGTCCTCGATGCCGTGCAGCACGCGCACGCGCGACTCGTCGTGCATCGCGATCTCAAACCTGGCAACGTTCTCGTCGATCGCGACGGGACGCCCAGACTGCTCGACTTTGGTATCGCCAAGCTGCTGTCGCCGGATCTCGCCACCGACACCGGAACCGGTCACGCCTCAACCATGACGCGCCTGCATGGCGCGCCCATGTCACTGCCCTACGCAGCGCCGGAGCAGTGGCGCGAGGAGCCGGTGAGCATTGCCACCGACGTGTACGCCCTTGGTGTGATGCTGTATGAACTCCTCACCGGTGTGTTGCCCTTCGGCGACGGTGGCGAAGGCCGCACCGCGCTTGAAGCACGCATCCTTGCCGGTAACGCCGTGAAGCCCTCCACGCGAGTCGCTGGCAGCGACACGACTGTCGAGCACCACGACGCCACGGCTCGAGCGCGCCTCCTGCGTGGCGATCTCGACCTCGTAGTACTACGAGCCATGCATGTGGACCCCACGCGGCGCTATCCCGGTGCGACGGCTCTCGCCGACGACTTGCGAGCATGGCTCGACGGTATGCCCGTGTCTGCTCAGCCGGACAGTGTGAGGTACCGGCTGAGCAAGTTCGTGGCCCGCTATCCGGTTCCGGTGACAGCTGCCGCTGTGCTCCTCGCCGCGCTGATCGTCTTTTCCGTGAGCACCGCTCGCCAGGCTCGACGTTTGGCCATCGAGCGTGAAAACGCCGTGCGCGTGACGCAATTCCTCACGCGAACGCTGGCGGGAACGAATGTGCACACGCCGGACGGTGGGGCGCCGTCGTTGCGTCGTTTGCTCGACGATGGCGCCGAGCGGGCCAGGTCGGAGCTGGCGGCGCGTCCAGAAGTTCGCGGCAATCTGCTCATGGCGATCGCCCCGGTCTATTTTGCGCTGGGTGAGTGGGAGCGGGAACTCGAACTCCTGCGCGCAGCCGACAGCGCGTATTTTGAGGCGTATGGACGCGACGATCTCCGGCGATTGCCCGTCGTCAACGAGCTGGCGCAGCTCGAGATGAAGCAGGGCTCGGCGGCACGCGCCGAACGCTATGTGCTGGAAGCGCTGCGCCTGCTTGGTGATCGTGACGAATACCAAGGGCTGCGTCGCGACGCGTTGCACGGCACACTCGAGGCCACGCTGCTCCGCCAGGGAAAGCTGGTGCGCTGACGCGGGCGGTCGAGTTCGTGTCCGCCCAAGTGCCGTTCGTGCGCCATTGACCCGGGCCGCGTTGCCCGACATATCCGGTTGGTGGAACCCGACCACGCAGATCACTGAAATGGTGAGGAGCCCGGTGCGCGTGAACAGGATCAGAACGTCGGGCGGCGGCGTCGCCCTGCTGCTGGCGGCGGCCATGATGAGCAGTCCGCAAGCACTGTCAGGGCAGCGTTTACTGCTTCCGGCAGGCAAACTCGACTCGGCCGCATTGCAGAACCCTCTGCAGATGATCGACTTCGTCTTCGTCGACGATCGCCCAAAGGCCGCGGCGCTATTTGCGGAGCTGCTGACGCGTGAACGTGATATCGACCCGGCCATGGCCGTGCAGATTCGCTATTTGCGCGCCGTCGCCGCATCGGAGCAGGACGTGGTCATTGCCGAATATCGTGAACTGGCGCGGACTCGAGGCAATGAGTTTCGGTACGCCTTGCCGCGCGTGCTGCTCGCTACCGGGGAATATACCGAGGCTATCAGGGTTGCTCGACAGTGGCAGCCAGCGCCAGGCGCCCCCGGTCGTCCGCTGCGCGAGGAGATTGAGGCGACGGTGGCGCGGCTGCGTGGTGAGCACCCGCGGGCGCTCGCGCTGGCGCGGGCCATGCGCCAGTTCCCAGGCCAGGCCCGGAATCAGGCGGCACTCGCGCTCGAGCTGGCGTCGCTGGCGCATATCACCAAAGCCGAAGGGGGCGAGTCTGTCCCTCGCCAAACGCTGCGGGCGCTACTCGACAGTGCGTTGGCCACGCCGCCGCGGGGATTCCGAATCGATCCGGTTCTGGTTTTCAGTGGGTACGGCGACGCTTTGAAAGACGCCGGCCACCATGATCTCGCCGCGATCGCCTGGCAACGCGCGCTGGCCTTGCTCGACTCCACGGCATCACGCGCCGCCGATCGAGGTCCGCTCGTGCAGGACTCCATCCGGGTCAGTCGTGGTCGCTTGTTGTATGCGCTCGGGCGCTACGCTGACGCGCGTCCGCTGTTGCAGACACCATCGGGACGACGCGACCTGCGCGAGCAGTATCGCAAGGGATGGCTGGCCATTACCGCAATGCACCTCGGTGATACCGCCACGGCGCGTCAGCTCGAGGCGCAACTCGCGGCAGACACGGCTCATGCGCTGCGAGGTGCGACCGCAATGGCCCGCGCAAGCATCGCCGAAGCGCTCGGAGACCCGCGCCGCGGCGCCAGCTACATCCTTGCGCAACGGAATGCGATCGATGTGCGCACCCTGCAGTCCCAGTGGCAACTGCGTCGCACACTTCAGGATTCGAAACTGTTGGCGTGGATGCGTGGGCGATGACCCGCAGCAAGCCGTGCGCCCCCGTGGCACCAGAGCCGGTATTCCAGTCTCGCAATTGACTACAGTCGCTGCGCGCACTGGCCCACATCGTGACGAGCGGGTAATTCTCTCTCGTCCCGTTCTGTTCGCCACTCTTCACGACCAGCGTCGCTCCGAATGAAATTCCGCAACATCTTGCGTGGTACCCATCTCGGTGTGTGGGAGACGTTTGCCGCTGAGGTTGGTGGCACGTTCAGTGATCCGGGCATGGGCAAGTCGCCGCGCGTCGAGATCCCCCACGCTCGCGGGCCCATCCGCATCGAAGGGCACGTGGTCATGATCATGACCGGCAAGGTGCTCATTCCCGTCATCTCCACGCGGGTATCCGCGCTGCTGCCGTCCACCCACGCGCAGCGCTTCTCGGTGTCGCGCGCCAACTTCGCCACGGCGGTCGCTGAGTGGTTCGGGGCGCTCGACATTCATGTGGACGATGAGGAGTTCGACACCGCCTTCGTGCTCAAGGGCGAAACCCCCGATCTCGTGCGCGCCATCTTTGCCGATGCCGAGCTCCGCGCGCGCTACCTGCGCGACTTCGAGGGCCAGTTGCATCGGCACGATGATGCGACGGTGTTCGGCGACCCCACCCCTGACAGCGATCCGTTCGAACTCAGCGTGCCGGGCTACGTAGACTCCAGCGAGCGGCTGCGGGCCCTGTACACGTTGTTCGTCGCGACGCTGGAGCGACTGCCGGCATGACGGATACGCCGTGGGTGGAACTCATTACGTATGCCTCCGGCTTCGAAGCCGACATCACCGTGGCGCGGCTCGGTGCAGAGGACATTCCGGCCATGCGGGACAACAACGACACGGTCGGCATTTTCGGGCCCGGTTTCCAGGGCGCGTCGGCGTTTGGGGTCACCGTGCGCGTGCCGCTCAACCGGCTCGAAGACGCCCGCGCCGTCTTGGCCTACGTCCCGCCGGATGTTGCCTGGGACGAAGTCGACGAGCCGCAGTGATCACGCGCCTGGCGCGCCTTCCATCTTCCGCATGAAAGACCTCACCGCGATTCCGACCGAAACCCTCGAGGCCATGAAAGGCCGACTCACCAACTGGATCGTGTACATCGCCGTACTCGACACCGTGGTGGTGGGCCTGTTCGTGTGGTTCTTCACCACACGTCCGCCGGCCCAGGTGTTGCCGTTCGTGCCCATTCTGATGCTGCCTGCCATCGCCATTGTGCCGTTCATCATCAGAGCCGGGGCCATTCGTCGCGAGCTGGTGCGCCGACGAACGTAACTGTTCGGGCCGCTGGCTCGCCGCCGTGTGATGGCCGCGTTAGCTTGACCGTCTTCCCAGCACGACCCCTTGCCGGACGCGCGACGACGTGCGTTGGCCGCGGTGATTGTGCGCACCCCCGGCGGTATGTCCGACGACTCGATTGTCTACACGATCAACCTGATCATCGGCGCCATTGTCGCCGGTGTGATGAGTCGCCAACGCCAACTGGAATCGAGTGGGCGGTCGTTGCCCGCGTGGATCGCGGCCGCGTGGACGCTCGCCGCCGCCGATCTCCTGTTCGTGCTGCGCGCCGAGTGGGCGGCGCTGGTGCCGCGCATGCTCCCCACGCTCATGGTCACGGCTGGCCATGTGCTGCTGCTCATGGCGGCGCGACGTACCGCCGGACAGTCGCCGGCCCGCTCGCTGGCGCTCGCCGTCTTGGGGCTCCATGCCGTCGTGCTCACAGGCTTCGTGTTCATGCCGGACATGGCCGCGTGGCGCACCGTGGCCAACGGGCTCGTGTGGGCCTCGCTCACCTTTGCCACGGCCCGCGCCCTGCAACAGGCGGAACCACACGTGCGCACAGCCATGGCGCAGTCGGCGCTCGTGCTGGGTGCTCACGGCACGTTCCATGTAGTCCGTACGCTGTTGGCCGCGCGCGCCGCCGTGCAGCCTACCGGCGAGCTGGTTCCCCTCGTGCAACTACTCGGCGACCTCGAAGTCAGTCTCTTCATGGTCGCGCTCTTCGTGAGCGTGCTCGTGGCCTTCCTGCAGCTCAGCAATCAGGAACTGCGCGTGGCCAGAAACGACGTACGCGAACTGTCGTCCATGCTGCCGCTCTGCGCCTGGTGCAACAAGGTGCGTGACGATGACGGCTACTGGCAGCGTATCGAGGAGTATCTGGCCGAACATCGCATCAACGTGACGCACGGCATGTGCGAAAGCTGCGCCGCCGAGCACCTGGAGCCGGAACAGGAAACGCGGATGCCCTCGGCAGGCGCGTAGCCGTCAATCTCCCGTCAGGTCGGTCAGCCGGAAAGCCCGATGAAACCGCGCGCCTGCAGGGCGGCCACCACCGAGGGCCGAGCCATGCTCTCCGGCGATTCCTGCCACTGATTGAACGATTCGGCACGTGTGGCCCCCGCGTCGAGCAGCAGGTGCACCATGGCCGGATAGTCGGTGTCGTTGGCCCGGTCGCAGTGCAAGGACCCGTGCGCCGCCCACGCAAGGGGCGAACTGCCGTATCGCGAGTCGCGCACGTTCACGGGCGCGCCGGCCTCGATGAGCACACGCGCCAAATCCACCTGGCCTTGCCACGCCGCCCAATGCAGCGCGGTACCGCCCCACTCGCTTTCGGGCGTGAGCGGCCAACCCAGCGACACCATGAGCCGCACGGCCGCCTCCTCATGGTTGGCGAACGCGTCCAGCAAACATCCGGCATCGTCATTCGACAGATTGGCGATGAGACCGGGATGTACGGACAGCAGCGCGCGCGCCTCCGACTCGTTGACGGTCAGACACGCACTCAGCAGGCGATCAGTGGGAGTGAGACGCGATCGGTCGGCACCCTGAACGGCCAACCATGTGGCCGCAGCAGAATTTCCGTGGCGCACCGCGAGCGTGAACGGCGTGGCGCCATCGGGGCGCTGTGCGTTCAGGTCGGCCCCGGCATTGACCAGCATGGCCAATACTGCATGGTCGTAGCCGTTCGCCGCCGCACGGTGCAGCGGTGTTTCGCCCAGCTGCGACGGGCGGTGACCATCGCCAATGGCCGAGAGCGGGACGTTCGGGTCGGCCCCGTGTGCAAGCAACCACGCCATGCCACGCACGCACTGCGGCGCGATGGGGTTGGTTGCGCGATGCGAGGTGAGAAAGTGCAGCGGGGTGTTGCCGGTATCCGCCGGGCCACGGCTTACGTCGGCACCGAACGATACAAGTAGCGCCAGAATGTCGCGGTGATCGTGCTGCGCCGCGTGATACAGACTTTCGCCATCGGTTGGGTTGGCCCCGCGCTCGAGCAACAGGCGCGCCAACGGTTCGTTGTTGGACACGCACGGAAAGTAGAGCACGGGAATGTCGCCCCGCCCGTCGGGCAGAGGGCACACCGTGTTCGCATCGGCGCCTTCGTCGAGCAGTGCGCGCGCCCGCTGCAGTGCCGTCGCGGCGTCATCGTGCTGCACGGCTGCGATCAGTTCACGGCCCAGTCGTTCGGTGTTGCTCGCGGTGTGCTCGCCCGTGGTTGCATCACTCATGAGTGCTCCGCGTTTGTCGGTGGCTACGAACGGGGCAACGGCAGCGGCCAGGCGAGTCGCACACCCGCCTGCTCGAGCGTACGCTGCAGGGTGTGCATTTGGGCAGATCGCTCGTGAATGCCTGCCGGCGGTCGCTTGGTGCCCAGCGCCTGCGCCACCAGATGGCCCACGGCTTCGCCCACATTCCACTCGATCGGGTGCAGGCGGTAGCAGCCGTTCGTGAGGTGCGTGACACCGAGATTCTTGCACGCCGGCAGCAGATTGCGCAACCGCACGGGCACGAGCGCGCCGAGTGGGATCTGAAACGGTACTGTTTCGCCGTAGCCACCGGTGTCGCCACGTGTCGTGCGATGCAGGTCCATGGCGTAGTGCCCGATGCCCACGCTGTCCGCAAAGGCCGTGGTCTGCGTGCCGGGTGGGAGGAGCGCCGTCAGGACATCCTGCTCGCGCACAATCGTGCGCGTCACGAGTCGACGACTCTCGCGAACGTACGGTGACTTGGCGAGGCCATGTGCGGTACCCAGCACGTCGGGGCGCAGACGAAGCCCGGGCCACCCCACGCCACCGTCGGGGCGCGGAGCCTCGGTCTGCAGCCAGTACAACAGGCAGTGGCTCAACGCGCCGGCCGCCGCCACATGCGCCGACGCTTCTGCTTCGGACACCCCCACCAATGGTCCCACACTGTAGTCGTTCTGCCACCAGTTCACGAGCGTGACGTCGCTGGCGTAGGTGCCGGGGGCGAACAACGTGCGGTCGATGATGCGCCGGTACGACCAGTACCCCGTGCGCGCCACGGGATCGAACCCGATGCGCTTGTTGGCCGGCTCGTCGAAGCTCAGCAGCGGCCACGCCGTGCCGTCGATCGTGATCATCTCGCTGCGCCAGCGCGCGTACGCCGCCGGTCGGTCTATCGTGTGGTGTTCGCCGGCGCGATGCTCCATCGCGAACACCATGGTGAAGCTCTGCTGGTTGTCAGGCTGCGCGTCGAGCGGAGCGTGCGGCTCACCAGTCATACCGCGTGATTCGGCGCCCGCGACATGTTCGGCGCCGCACAGTGGCAGCAGCTCGCCGAGTTCGGTGGCGTCGGCAAAGTATGGTGCCTCCAGCACGATGTGGCGCCCGTCGGCGCGGCGCACGCGCATGGCACGCACGGTGTCGTGCTCCACGTCGGCGGCCACGGCACGAGTCTCACGCAGCACCACGAGGCGCCCGGACGTCACGTGCGGTGCCAGTGTCGCCTCAATGGCCGACAACCACACCTGCGGCTCGGCGCACAAGCGGGAGACCCAACCGTTGCCGGGATTGAGCCGCGCGTTGGCGCGTGCGCGTGCCGACAGCGCCGGATGACGGAGGTAGTGATCGCGCACGCGTGCGCGCAGTGCGAGATAACTGGCCGTGCCGCCGATGGTTTCGATCCACCGGTTTTCGTCTGGTGGTACACCCTGCGCCGTGAGTTGACCGCCAATCCAGTCGGTTTCCTCGGTCATGATCACGCGCAGGCCATGGGCGCAGGCGGCGAGTGCTGCCGCGCATCCACCGAGCCCGCCGCCAATGATCACGAGATCAGCGGAGAGGCTGTCGACCGCGGACGTTTCTGCCAACGCGGCGAAGTGCGTCGCCGCCAGACCGCGCGGCGCGGCCGCGCCGAGCGCCACGGCCGAGATAAACGAGCGCCGCGAGATCACCGCGAGATCACCACACGGTCCGGGTGCGTCGGGCGTAGCGCGAAGCTACTTGCCGCCCTTGGCCTTCCACTGCTCGTACGCGTCGGGCAGGCAGGTGGCACACGGGCGATAGCCAGCGGCAATGGCCGTGGCTTCGTCGGCGAAGAACACCCGCTGCTGCTCGTAGCTGCGGCCCGTGCCAAGGGCGCGCCGCGCGGCCTTGCAGTCGAGTCGACCATACACGCGATTCTTGCGATGGCCCCCGAGTGTTCCGGGGGTGGTGCTCGACACGGTGCTGCCGTCGGCGTCAACGAGACGGTATAGCCTGGATTGGGTCATAGGGGGGAATCTAGCCCGACGCCCAGCGTTCGTGACCCGAGGCGGTAGATTCGACGCATGGCTCCCTCAACACGACGCGAGTTTCTACAGCACTCCGCGCTGGCCGCGACCGGGTGCGTGGCGCACGTGCTACTCAACGCATCCTGTGCCCCGTGGCAGCAGCAGGCCCGGTGGACGGCCCCCGCCAATCCGGTCGTCACCACCACCCCCTTCGCACGGCTCGAAGCCATCGGGCCCGACGCGTGGGCGCTGATCTCCACGCCGCTGGGCGGCGACCGCACCACGTTTGCCAATGGTGGCATCATTGCCGGACGCAACGGTGTGCTCGTGTTCGAGGGGTTCTATCGCCGCGCTGGCGCCGAGTGGCTCGCGCAGCAGGCCCGCGCGCTCACGGGGCGCTGGCCCACGCATGTGGCGATTTCACACTATCACGTTGATCACGCGTCCGGCGTGGACGGCTACACGATGCCCGGCGCCGCGCCGCGTGTTCACATCACCGACACCACGCGTCAACTCGCACTGAGCGGGGCGCCCGTGGCGCCAGCGCGCGACGCGGCACTCGAACGCGCCTATGCCGATGTAGTGCTGGTGTCGTCGGTCAACGACACGGCCATTGACCTCGGCAATCGCACGGAGGTGTTGCGCCCGTTCTCCGGTCACACGCGCAGCGATCTCACGGTGCACGACGAAGACGCCGCACTCACATGGGCCGGCGACCTGGTGTGGTATCGCATGTTCCCCAACTTCGTGGATGCCACGCCCACGAAACTCGCCGCCAGTGCGCGTGTGCTTGCCGATCCGCTGCGCCGTGCGCGCGCGCGACTGGTGCCCGGTCACGGCGCGCACATCACACACGGCGGCATGCTCGATTATCTCGGTCTGCTCGACAGCCTTGAGGGCGCCGCGCGCGCGGGGCATGCAGCCGGCACGCCGGCAGCGCAGGTGGCGGCTTCCTACACAGTGCCGGCAAGTCTCGGCGAGTGGATGGCAAGCAAGGTCAGCGTCGAGCGCGCCATGCAGGCCTGGTACAAGGAACTGGCGTAGAGCCCGTCCGGTGGTCGCTGCGCGTTACCGCAGCGAGTGCTCCACGTCGGCGGCGATATAGGCCATGATGGCCATCGCGGCCACACACCGCTGCACCTCGGCCTTGTCCAGCTTGTCGGGGGTATCCGCATCGGTGTGATGGAACCAGAAGTAGCGCGAGCCATCAACCTCGAGCCCCATGCCAGGCACGCCCGTAGCCATGATGGGGCCGATGTCGGCGCCTCCACCGCTGGCTCCAATGCGGCCGGCACCAATGGGTGTGAGCAGCGAGCCGATGGCCTCAATGACCTTGCGTGCTTCGGGGGTGCCGGTGAATCCGAAGCCGAGCGGCGCGAACACGCCTCCGTCGCTCTCGATGGCCAGCTGATGCGGCTCCTGCGCGTGTGCATCGCGATACGCATTGCCGCCGCGCATGCCGTTTTCTTCGTTCGTCCACCCGACTACGCGAATGGTACGCCGCGGAGTAAGCCCGAGCTTCTTGAGCAGCCTGATGGCTTCCCACGCCACCACCACACCGCCGGCATCGTCCATGGCGCCCTGGCCCACATCCCACGAATCGATGTGGCCGCCCATGACCACGATCTCGTTGGGCTTTTCGCGCCCGCGCAGTTCGCCCATCACATTGTGGCTCTGCGCATCGGGGAGCGTTTTCGCGCTCATCTTGAGTGTCACCGACACGCGCTGCCCGCGCGCAATCATGCGACGCATCATCATCGCGTCTTCGGCTGTCACGCTGGCGTGGGGAATCTTGGTGACGGCGTTGTCGTAGCTCATGCTGCCCGTGTGTGGCGTGCGCATGCTGTACGGCCCCGCCGCGCGCGCGAGACTGGCCACCGCGCCAACCCGCGCCGCCTCAATGGCGCCGAGTCGCCGGAATGCGCCGTTGTATCCGTAGTCGCGCCACTCCGCGTCGTACAGCACGATCTTGCCCTTCGCTTCGCTCGCACGCGTCTTGAGTTCGTCGAAGCTGGCCACCACCATGACGTCGGCGGTGATCCCTTCAGCCGGCGTGGCAATGCTGCCACCAAGGCCAAGCATGGGCATGAGCTGACGACGCGGCGTCACCAGTTCCAGCGACTCGGCGCCACGAACCCAGTGCGGCACCATCACCGGGTCCTTGCGCACGTTGTCGAGCCCATCGCGACGCATGGTGGCCACGGTCCAGTCGATGGCGTCTTCCAGCGCCGCACTGCCACTGAGTCGATGCCCGAACGTATCGGTGAGTTCGGCGATGCGGTTCCACGCGCCCGCGCTGTCGGCCTGGGCCGCCGCGATGATGCGATTGGCCACCTCGCGGTACTTGGCGGGAATGGCGTCGGCCGGCTGGGCCGCGAGTGCGGAAGCGGTACCAAGCCACGACAGCACAGCGGTGACAGCCGTGCGGGTGGCAATGCGGGTGTGGCGGGACATGGCGGGACGGGTCCGGAGTCAGGAAGGGCGCACTAGCTTTCAAACATGCACCCGAATTGGCGTCCCTCGCATCTCCGGTATCGATATCATCGAACCGTGCTCGTGCCCTCACTCGCGGCGCTGCTGACGGTGGCCGGTGCCTGTCGCGGCGAGCCAGCCAAGGGCACGAACGAGAAGGTGGCGAAGGTCGAGAGTGCGCCACCCATTCCACCACCGGCGCTGGCGCCAGAGCGCAGCCCCGATGAGTTCCGCGTGCGTTTCGAAACCAGCAAGGGGCCGTTCGTGGTGCAGGTGAAACGCTCGCTCGCGCCGCGTGGCGCCGACCGCTTTTACGAGTTGGTGCGCATTGGCTACTTCAGTGGCGTGCGCTTCTTTCGCCTCGTGCCGAACTTCGTGGTGCAGTTCGGTATTCACGGTGATCCGGCTGTGAACGCGCTCTGGGATACGGCGGCCATTCCCGACGACGCCATTCGGTCCAGCAACGCCGACGGCACCATTGCCTTCGCGGCCAGCGGGGAAAACACGCGCGCCACGCAACTGTTCATCAGCACCGGCAACAATGCCCGCAAGCTCGATGGGCAGCGCCTGTTCTCGCCCTTCGGTACCGTGGTGGACGGCATGGAGGTGGTGCGAGCGCTCAACGCCGAATACGGCGAAGAACCCAACCCGTCGCGTATCGTGCGCCAGGGGAACGACTATCTCCGCAAGTGGTTCCCGGCTTTGGACAGCATCGTCTCCGCCACTGTCGTCGCTCCATAACGAAATGGGGTCAGAGTCAAACCGGGTGGTTTGACTCTGACCCCACTTCCGACGCCACTGCCGGGGGTTAGCGCCCCACGGCGGCGCGACCCACGCGAATGAGGCTATCGGTCTGCGCCGTGGCGCCCATGAGCAGCAGCCCCTGATAGCCACGCGTGATGCGATCGCGCAGCGTATTGCCATTCGCCGTCATCATGCTGGGCATGCCCGCCTTCACGCCGGTATCGCGTACCCGCTGACAGGCGGCTTCGGCCTCGGCGGCCTTCTCGCGACCACCCATGGCTTGCGTGAGACTGCCAATGCCACACGACAGCAAGCTGTACCCCGGTACGGCGGCTATGGCGTCCAATTCCGCCACCGCACCCGGGCCTTCGATCATGAGCATCGCGACCACCGTGCCCGACGCGTTGGCACGCGACCACACGTTGGCGCCGGCGTCCTTGAAGAAGCTCACGGCCATCTTCGCTTCGGCGGCGTTGCGCACGTGAGGAATGACCACTCCGTTGGCGCCGGCGGCGAGCACCGCCTTCACCCGGGCGCGCGTGCTGTCGACGCCCGCCGCTTCGATGGTTGGAATGCGCACCAGTAACGTTGGACGCGCGGCGGCGGGCTGCTTGGCGATCCCGGCCACCATGTTGCGCACCGCTGTCAGGTCGTACTGCCCTTCGAGGTTGAGAAACAGATAGTCGAGCAACGGGTTCGCGGCGAGCGCCTGGGCGCCTTGCTCGGTGTACAGCGGCGGCAGGCGCTGCCCGTTGGCGTCGGTGGCGTTGGGGGCGCGCTCACTGGGCACGAAGATGCCAAACGCCGAGCCACCCTGCTTCCACAGCGACAGCGCATCGCTGCGCGTTTGGGGGCTGCTCGCGCCCCACGGGGCGGGCGGCGGGGTTATCGGCTTGGTGAGGTCGAAGTCCACCCGGAAACGACGGTCGGTACCGTCGCGCCGCAGCTGGTAGCTGAAGCGATTGTTGGTGACCTCGACCGTCCACACGTTGCTGCGCGCCGTTGGCAGCATGGCGGCCGTGAAGCTGTCGGCCGCAAACTCGAGGTGCGAGGCTGTATGAGCGCGCGTACCGGGCACGGCATCGCCGCCGTACTGCGTGACACGATCTTCGCTCCCGTCTTCGTGACGATGATCGTGCTTGAGACGGGCGCCCTTGCCCGTGCGTGTGAACACCCACGTGCGTGAGCGATTGGCGCCAACGTGAAACGGCACGCGCACCGTATCGCCGCATTCGCGCACGTGCATCACCAGCGCCTGGCCAAGCATGGCACTGTCGGCCGGCTGCGGGTTCACCAACTGTCCGGCGTACGCCTTGCCGCAGTGGCCGCGCAGCGTGCGCAGAAAATCGTCGGCGGGATCCGCGCTCACCGATGGCGACGTGCCCAGTACGGCGGCAGCCGTAACGAGAAGCAGAGTGGTCATGAGGTTCAGGCTCCGGTTTCCACGGGGGTGTCCGGCTGACTCCCCCACTCGGTCCAACTTCCGTCGTACAGCGCGGTGTGCGTGGCGCCCACCACATCCAGGCCGAGCAACACGGCGCAGGCGGTGATACCCGTGCCACAACTCGCGGCAATGGGCGCGTTCAGCTGCACGCCTGCCTGCTCGAAGGTGCGGCGAAGCGCATCGGCCGGCTTCATGGTGCCGTCGGCGTTCACCAGACTGGCGTAGTGCACGTGGTGTGCACCCGGCATATGCCCACCGCGCACACCGGCGCGCGGTTCGGCTTCGGTACCCGTGAAGCGCCCCGCCGAACGGGCGTCTACCACCTGTTCGCGCCGTGTGGCCACGGTTTCGCGCATGGCCTCGAGATCGCGCCACCGCGAGGCGTCCAACGCGGGAGCAAAGTGGGTGGCCGCATGCACGGTGACCTGAGTCGTTACCGCATGCCCCGCCCGCTGCCACGCGCCAAGCCCGCCGTCGAGCACCGCCACCAGCGTGTGCCCCATCGTGCGCAGCATCCACCACAACCGTGGCGCGCTGAAGTTCTGTCCCGAACCATCGTAGACCACTACCAGACTGTCGTTGCCAATGCCAAGCGCCCCCAATCGCGCCGCCAGCACATCGGCCGCAGGCATGGTATGCGGGTAGGGGGCCGTTTCGTCGGCGAGCTGTTCGAGATCGCCGAAGATGGCGCCGGGAATATGGGCCGCGTCGAACTCCGTGCGGCCGTTACGGCCCATCGACGGCAGGTACCAACTCGCGTCGACGATGCGCAGCTGCGGGTGATCGAGGTGCTGGGCGAGCCAATCGATGCCGACCAGCGGCGTAGGGAAGTGCACTGTCATGGGCGGGGGGATGAGGACCCCATGACATACCACGCCAAACTTGAACCCACAACTCGGAACTGATCAGTTTATCCGGGTATGTCTGACTCTCCTGCTCATTCAGCGCCGGTGGCACCGGCCAAACTCCGCGTGTTCATGGTGGGGGCTACCGGCACCATCGGTCGCGCCACGGTGCGTGCCCTGGTGCGCCATGGCCATGAGGTCGTGTGCTTCGTTCGGGCGCGTATGGGTACGCCACCGGTCATTCCGGGCGTCACGGTGCGCACCGGTGACATCACCAGTGCTGCGAGTGTCACCCGTGACGGATTCCGTGGCGAACCGTTCGATGCCGTGGTGAGCTGTCTGGCGTCGCGCAGTGGTGGGCCCAAGGACGCGTGGGCCATCGATCACCAGGCGCATCTGCATGTGCTCGAAGCGGCGAAGCAGGCGGGTGTGACGCACTTCGTGCTGCTGTCTGCCATCTGCGTGCAGCGGCCGAAGTTGCAGTTTCAGCACGCCAAGCTCGCGTTCGAGCAGGCACTCATGGCATCGGGGCTCACGTGGTCGATCGTGCGCCCCACCGCGTTCTTCAAGAGTTTGTCGGGGCAGGTGAAGCGCGTGCAGCAGGGCAAGCCGTTTCTGCTTTTTGGCGACGGCACGCTTACCGCCTGCAAACCCATCAGCGACGACGATGTGGGCGAGTATCTGGCCACCTGCCTCACCGACAGTGCGCGCGCCAATCGCATTTTGCCTATCGGTGGCCCCGGGCCCGCCATCACGCTGCGCGAACAGGGCGAGTTGCTGTGCCGGCTCGCCGGAAAGCCGCCGCTCTTCAAGAGTGTGCCGGTGAAGTTCTTCGATGCCATCATTGGGGTACTGGGAGCGCTCGGCGCGGTTATTCCGCCGCTGCGCGACAAGGCCGAGTTTGCGCGCATCGGTCGCTACTACGCCACCGAGTCCATGCTGCTGTGGGACCCGGTGGCGCAGCGCTACGACGCTGAGGCAACGCCGTCATTCGGCACCGATACGCTCGCCGACCACTACGCCCGAATGCTGCGCGGCGACGTAGCCGACGATCGCGGCGAGCACGCGGTGTTCTGAATCGTTGGCGCTCAGAAGGTGGGGGCTACGCCACGCTTCTTGGCGTCGTTGAGTTGAGCATTGCGTCGCGTCATTTCCCGCTGCTGCAACTGCTCGGCGGTGGCAGTGATGCGCTCCACGGCGGCTACCTGATTGACCGACCGAAGTTGGGTGGCCTGGGCCAGCGCCGGGTTGGAGGGCATGCTCTGAATGACCACCTCGACCACGATCCCACAGGCATCCGTGTAGTTCACCGGGGAGTTTCGGAACGGGTTGGTAGTGCAGGTGGTGTACCCCGGTTGGTCCTGCACACGCGCGCCAGAGGGCAGGTACGCCCAGCGCAGCAGCTGTTGTTGGTCGCTGCGCTGGCTGAAGGTGGGCGTACCGTACTTGGCTACCAGCGCCTCCTCGACCGAAGACACGGCCGGTTCCTGCCCGGCGGCGTACCATTCTTCGCGGGCCACGTCGGTTACCACCTCGTCGCCTGGCATGCCCATCACGCCCAACGTCCACGCCATTTCGCCGGGCATCACCTCGCGTTTCACGCGGTTGTTACCGCGGTCCATGGCCGCCTGCTGCATGTCGGCGAGAATTTCCTTGGAGCTGCGTTCCACCCGCGGTCGCGCGAAGCTCGCCGAGAAGCCTTGCACGAGGCGCACGCCATGCGTTTCGAGATTGAACCGGTTGCTGGAGTCGCTGGTAGCCACGAGCAGCGGGTGGCTGCAGAGCACCAACGGGCTCGCATCGGCGAGTCGCATGCCGGGGCGCACGCCTTGAATGTCGTGCACCGGAGCGCCGCTGGGCGCGGCCACCGCTTTGGCGGGGCATCGCAATCGGCCGCGCTGTTCCTCGGCCACCTCTTCGGCCGTAGCGTTGCCGCTGGCCGTTCGGCCGGCAGCCGCGGCGCCAGTGGCGCGTTGCTCGCTGCCCGACTTCTCGCCGCCGCAGGCGGAGGCGGTGAGCACCACCACCCACATCAAACCCAACATCACCGAGTGGGTGCGCATCACGGCGTCCCCTTCTTCTTGAAGATGCTTTTCAGGGCATCGACGCCCTTCTGCACATCGGCGCCACCGGCGCCCAGCGTGAGGTCGGTCCACGCCAGCGCGTGCTCGCGTCCCACGCTGATCTGGCGGCCCGGCAGTACCTGCAACTCGGCCACCGCAATGTCGAACGCGAAGCGCGTGCCCAGTGCTGTGCCCGGCTTCCAATAACGCGTGACACCGAACACCGCCTCGCGCGAGGCACCGGGCGCCAGAGCAAACTGTGGATCAGCACCGCTGCGGCTGATGACCCCGATACCCCGCGCCTCGTTGGCGCCGTCGCGTCGATACGCCGCTCCATTCTCGTCGGAGGCGCGCACACTGGCCGCGCGATAGCCAATGATGAGCGGTTGCGTGGACACATTGCGGAAGCGCACACCGATTTGCATGGAGTGCCCACGTCCGGCGGCGCCGGTACCGACTACCCGAATGATTTCCGCCATGATCGGACCAGCCGCCTGACAGCGACTGCGCCCGGTGCAGGCCGCCTCGGCACCTGATACGGCGATCGGTACTTCGGGTGTACCCGCGCCTCCGGGGTCCGACGGCATCGCCGTTGAGCCTGGCGCCGGAGTTGGTGCTGCTGCCGGCGCCGTCGTGGTCATGCCATCGGCCACCGCACCAAAGCGCAGCACGTATTCGCGCCCCAGCCGCACCTGACCGGACGCCAGCTTTTCGATTTCGCGAATGGCCAGCGTTGGGGTGAAGCGCGTGCCGCGAATGGCGCCGGCGCCGCCCATGAACCGGAGTTCGAACGACGCCTCACCGGCTTCACCAGGCTGCAGCTCGAACGACGCGTTGATGGCACTGCCAATGCGCCCGATGCCGCGCACCCCCTGGCTGCCGAACACCGTCCAGCGATTGCCCTGGTCATCCACCAGTTGGCCCGACCCATCGACATAGCCCAGCGTCAGCGGAGCCGCGCTGCGATTGACGAAGCGCAGCTGCATGACGGCCGTGTACGTACCCACCGATTGCGAGATGCGAAACTCGGCGACGGCGCTCTCGAGCTTGGGCGAACAGACGACGGTCGATGAGGCGGTGCACACCGGTTGCGCCGACAGTATGGCAACCGGGAGAGGGAATGCTGTGGCAAGCATGGCTGCGAAACGCAGCTGTCGCGGGCGCCGAAGCAAGCGCGTGACCGAACGGGAGAAAACCAGCACAACCACTCCTGATACTGGGGGTGAGCAACGAGACGCGGCGCCTAGACGCCCGTTCGTCCCTCTTTGCGCAAATGCGGCGGCACAACTGTCACGCCCAAGCTTGCTTCGCCCGATCCGGGAGGCGTAATTCGCCCGGTGCACGCCTCGTCCAACGACAGTGACCCGTTCGACCGCACGCGACTCGACGCTGTATTCAGTGCGGCGTATCAGGAGTTGCACCGCCTCGCCGGTCTCGTGCGGGGCGACGACCCGGCGTTCACGCAGAGCGCCACCGCGCTGGTGAACGAAGCGTGGCTCAAGTTGGCGGCGACACCCGAGGTGGCCGCCCTGTCTCCCCTGCATTTCCGCCGCATCGCCGCGCGTGCCATGCGTCAGGTCATGGTAGAGGCCGCCCGCCGTCGTTCGGCCGAAAAGCGCGGTGGCAACGTGGCCCCCATTACGCTCGACGAGCGCCACGCCGCGTCGGTGGAGACAGCCGACGACGTGATTCTGCTTAATGAAGCGTTGGCAGAGTTGGCGCAGATGAGCGAACGGCAGGCCCAGATGATCGAGCTTCGGTTCTTTGCCGGACTCGAAGTACGGGAGGTCGCGGAAGTCATGGGACTCTCCGAGGCCACCGTACACCGGGACTGGCGGGCGGCGCGTGCCTGGCTGGCGGCGCGGGTGCGCGACGCCTGAGCTCTGTCGCGACCCCTAGGGAGAGCGTGTGACACCACCAACCGACAACGCCGCCGACGTGGCACGCCAGGAACGCTGGCAACGATTGCAGGCCGCCTTTCACGAGGCCGTCGATGCGCCGCTTCCGCAGCAGCGGGAGGTCGTAGCCAAGCTCGCGGACACCGACCCGGCGCTCGCCGCTGAGCTGCACGCCATGTTGCTGGCCGACGAAGCTGGCGACGTCCTGCTCGATCGCGGCGTTGCCTTTGCCGCCACCGACCTACTTTCCATCGATCGGACGGTACCGGCGCATCAGTTCGGGCCCTATCGCGTGGAACGCACCATCGGCGTTGGCGGCAGCGGCGTTGTCTATCTGGGGCGTCGCACCGATCTGGATTCGGTCGCGGCCATCAAGGTGCTGCGCGACGCGTGGCTGTCGCCGCACCGACGGGCGCGATTTCAGTTCGAGCAGCGCACGCTGGCTTCGCTGTCGCACCCCAACATCGTGCGGCTCTTCGAGGCCGATCACCTGCCCGACGGCACGCCCTGGTTTGCGCTGGAGTACGTCGATGGCCAGCCCATCACGGCGTGGTGTCAAACGCAGCG